>WNGB01002623.1_pt1 | contig 28893 bp, 23 predicted proteins | sample 5400681 | NCBI WGS metagenome assembly WNGB01 (sample SAMN13153367, study PRJNA577476) | soil metagenome | isolation source: 115 cm soil or saprolite under grassland replicate 2 | place: USA:California | collected 2016-06-15
CTGATGCAGGCCGCACAGGGCGGCGACACGCACGCGTATGTTCAATTGTTGGAGGCGATCGTACCGCGCTTGCGTCAGATCATACGTAGCCGGCGGCCATTTCTAACAACCGAGAACATTGAAGATCTTGCGCAAGATGCATTGCTTTCTCTGCACGCCGTCCGGGCAACCTATGACCCGCAACGCCCGTTCATGCCCTGGCTGATGGGGATTACGCGGAATCGGTTGGCAGAGGGGGCGCGACGGTATGTGCGACGGGCCGCCCACGAGGTTCAGGTTGAGAATTTGCCTGTAACCTTCTCCGATGAAGGAGCGAACATAGATAACTGGGGATCCCATGATCCAGAGGCGCTGAGGCAGGCGATCCGGGATCTTCCACCCGGGCAGCGGGAGGCCATCGAGATGTTGAAGCTGCGCGAAATGTCGCTGAAGGAGGCCGCTGCCGCGAGCGGGACAAGCATCGGCGCGCTTAAAGTTTCTGTTCACCGCGCAATGGCGACCCTTCGCAAGGCGTTGACCAAAGAGTCGTGACCATGGATACCGAGAAACTCATTGAGCGCTTGGCAGCAGTTGTTGAGCCGGTTCGGCCGCTTCCGCCTCCATGGATCAGAACGGCAGCCTGGCTTTTGGTTGCCATTCCCTATGTCGCACTCGTCGTGTTCGTCGTTTCGCCGCGCGGCGACTTGATCTCGAAAGCGTCGGAATGGCGCTATGTGGTTGAGCAGGTCGCTGCACTTGCCACCGGCATGACTGCGGCGACTGCGGCTTTCGCAACGGTTATTCCAGGGTACGATCGCAAATTGCTCTTCCTTCCGGCGTTGCCGGTCGCAATTTGGCTGGGGAGCCTGGCTCAGGGCTGTGTCCAGGACTGGATACACTTTGGTCCCGACGGCTTATCGCTGCGGCCGGATTGGTTCTGCTTTCCTGCGATCGTTCTCGTCGGTGCGGTCCCGGCGATCGCCATGGCCGTGATGCTCCGCCGTGGCGCACCTCTGACACCGCACATAACGACGGCCCTAGGTGGATTGGCGGCGGCTGGGCTGGGTGATTTCGGCCTCCGTCTATTTCATTCGCAAGATGCGAGTCTGATGGTTCTTGTGTGGCAGGTGGGCACCGTATTCATCCTCACCGCGATGGCCGCATGGGCAGGACACTATCTGCTGAACTGGCGCTCGATCATCGGCATCGCTCGCAGGAACGTCCTAATCCCATGAATCCAAAGCAACGCACGACAAGGAGCGCCATAATGACCAAGTTGCCCGCGCTGATTGCTGCCGTTCTCATGATCCCTTCTCTTGCGTGGACTGCCGATGAGCGGTTGGTCGCGAAGAAAAGCCCTCACTCGGTCGCGGTGACGCTGGATCGGTTGTCCGAGATGCTCAAGACCCGCGGCATCGGGATTGCAGCACGAGTTGACCATGCGGCTGCCGCGCAAAAGATCGGCCAGGCGCTCAAGCCTACCCAACTCTTGATATTCGGAAATCCAAAGTTGGGCACGCCCTTGATGCAGTCGAACCGAAGGATCGGCCTCGACCTGCCGATGAAGGTGCTCGCATGGGAGGACGACGGCGGTCAGGTGTGGCTGGCCTACGTCAAGCCGGATGTCCTGAAGTCGGAGCATTCGGTCAACGGCCACGACGACATTTTCAAGGAGATGACGCAGGCGCTCGACAAGCTGACCGATGAAGCGATCAAGCCGAACTGACCTTGTCGGTTCTGATCGACCGAGTGATTTCGCGGGACTGCGATGGCGTCGTTTGTCTGCAAGCTGTCAGGATTGATCGCGCTGACCACGCTCGTCGGCGCGCGGGTCGCGACCGTCTGTCGAGCCGAACCTACTTCTTTGGTGCGCAGGGATTGGCAGGCTTCGAAGCTGTGCGGCGTTGACCCCGAACGATACTGCCACGAGTGCGGCAAAGCCGAGGACGGCCATCAGCGGGCCAAGTGGCCCTTCAGCGAGCTTGCGGAACAAGGTTTGGAACGAGGCACCGGGCGTCACGAACCAGAACGTCTTGCCCGGGTTGCTCCCGAGGAGATATTCGAAGCATCGATCGTTCTTCTTGGACGCTTATCAAATCTCCATCAAAGCCCGTCCACTCCCGCTTCCCGGAGAAATTTCGCTAGTCGACTGCGCGCGTAGAACATACTTCGACCCACTGCGAATTATGGACGTGTATCGATCGCGCATGAATCAGCTGATGAAGGCGGCGCAGGCTGGCGACGCGGATGCGTGTGTTCGATTGTTGGAGGACATCACGCCGCGAAAGATTGCTCGTAACCTTTTCCAATGAAGGAGCGAAATTGTCATAGCGGTGATGCTGCGCCGTGGCGCTCCATTGACACCGCATTTGATGACAGCCCTAGGTGGATTGGCCGCGGCTGGCCTGGGTAATTTCGGCCTGCGCCTGTTTCACGAGCAGGATGCAAGCTTGACGGTGTTGGTTTGGCAGTTCGGCACCGTATTCATGCTGTCTGCTTTGGCCGGCTGGGCGGGTCACTACCTCCTGAATTGGCGCTCGATCACCGGAATTACTCGGAGAAAAGCATTGATCCGGTGAATTGCGAGCAAGGAAGGGGGAGCTCTGTCATGAGCACGACGAAGCGCTGAAGGAGAACTGACATTTCGACAGCTGCCGGTCGACTGAAATTGTTTGGGAGGTGGCGATCATGTCATTGGTCCGCAAATTACCTGGCGTAATCGCGCTGACGACACTTGTCATTCTGTCCGTCGCGGGCATCGGGGCTTTGCTTGCCGATCCAGCCAACTGGCGGTCGGAATGGCCGCGAACGGATTTCTCCAGGCACAATGTTCAGTTCGCGGAAATCAAATCCGGCGGTCCCCCCAAGGATGGGATTCCGCCCATCGACGCCCCACGTTTCGAGCCACTGGCGGGCGGCAACGCTCATGGATGGAGCTCCCGTCTGGACAAGACAGAGCCGGTCATCGCCCTTTCCATCCAGGGCGACGCCCGCGCCTATCCATTGCGCGTACTGATCTGGCACGAGATCGTCAACGACACAGTCGGCGGCAAACCGGTCGTCGTGACCTACTGTCCATTATGCAACGCAGCGCTCGTATTCGAGCGCGTCGTGGGTGATCGCGCTCTGGATTTTGGCACGACGGGGAAACTTCGGAATTCGGATCTCGTGATGTACGACCGCCAGACGGAAAGCTGGTGGCAGCAATTCACCGGCGAGGCCATTGTCGGCACAATGACCGGGCATCGCCTTCGCCTCATTCCGTCGCGGTTGGAGTCGTTTGATCGCTTCCGGCAGCGCTTCCCTCAGGGCCAAGCGCTCGTCCCCAGTAATCCGAATGCGCGCAATTACGGACGCAATCCGTACTTCGGCTATGACGCAACCGGCCAAAGGCCCTTCCTCTACGATGGAACGCTGCCGGACGGCATCGAACCGATGGAGCGCGTCGTGGCAGTCGAGACCGCGCCAGGGCGTCACGAGGCATGGGCACTCACTCTGTTGCGGCGCAGAGGCACAGCGCAGAGTGCCGATCTCGTGATTCGGTGGGAGCCGGGACAAGCGTCTGCGCTCGATAAGGCGTCAATCTCCGGGGGGCGCGACGTCGGTAATGTCATCGTACAGAGGCGACAGGGAGATCAGCTTGTCGATGTCCCTTACGACGTTACGTTTGCCTTCGTATTCCACGCGTTCAGGCCAAACAGTCCGATCTACAAAGACGCTTCCGATGCTCAAGGCATTCGATAGAGCCGAATTGTGCTCGTGTGTCAAACAAGCGCACGCTGCGTAGGGAGTCAAATTCATCCAGGAACAACAGTATCCGATACGCGGAAGGCTTGGCTGATGACGAGCGGCGACAACTCACAGGCAGCGGATGGCGGCTCATATATGACGCCGCCCAAAATTCAAGCCGCGCAGACTGCGACTCGACCCGCCGATCATCGTGCTGCGCTCGTCGAGGCGCGCCGCCGCATGGTCACGACCGGGCAGTGGACTGCAAGCCAGTTCATGGGCCGCCGTCGGCCAATCGGCTGCGTCGCGCTCGAAATCACGCAGCGCTGCAATCTCGACTGCACCGCTTGCTACTTGTCGGAACATTCGGAAGCGGTGAAGGATCTCCCGCTCGCAGAAGTTTTCCGCCGCATCGATATGATCTTTGATCACTATGGGTCGGGTACCGGAGTCCAGGTGACGGGCGGCGATCCAACGTTGCGCAATCGTGCGGAGCTGGCCGCCATTGTTCGCCGCATTGCAGACAAGGGGATGCAGCCTGCTCTATTTACAAATGGCATCCGTGCCAAGCGTGAATTGCTCACGGAACTTGCTGACGCCGGTCTCGTCGACGTCGCCTTTCATGTGGATATGACGCAGGAGCGGCGGGGGTTCGACAGCGAAGCGGCGCTCAATGCAATCCGACAGGAATATATCGAGCGGGCGCGCGGATTGCCGCTTGGTGTCATGTTCAACACGACGGTCACCGACGGCAACTTCGAGCAGATCCCGGACGTCGTCGCCTTCTTCGTCGGCAACAGCGATGTCGTTCGCCTCGCCTCCTTTCAGCTCCAGGCGGATAGCGGGCGCGGAACGCTCGGCCGCCGTCACGATGCGATCACCGTGCGGTCGGTTCAGCGGCAAATCGAGCGCGGAGCGGACACCTCGATTTCGTTCGATACCGCCCACATTGGGCATGCTCGTTGCAATCGATATGCGATGACCTTCGTGACCAATGGCCGTGCTTATGATGCGCTCGATGACACGCGGCTTTTCCAAGCGGTGCTCGAAGGGACCGCTCATCGGAGCTTCGATCGCCGTAGCCGGTCCAAGGCCATCGGCAGTTTCGTGACCGGAATTTTGAGCAGACCAAGCCTGTGGCCAAGCGCCACGCTCTGGATCTGCCGGAAAGTCTGGCAAGCCAAGGTCGATCTGCTCGCTGCCCGCGGACGGGTGCACAAGCTGTCGTTCTTCATCCACAACTTCATGAATGCGTGCGGGCTGGAAAAGGAGCGCATCGAGGCTTGCGCCTTCATGGCGGCTACACACGCCGGCCCAATCTCGATGTGCCTGCATAACGCGAAACGAGATGAGTTCATTCTGGCACCGCTCCGTTTAGGCGCCGCGGCCGGCAATCATCTCTGGAATCCGTTGACGGGTGAAGTCACGATGAATGGAGTCGAGTCGGCGGCGGCTCCGATGCCTTCCGAGGCTACTGGACGGGTCGGACGAAAGACCGCGGTTGCGAGATAGCATCTGCAGTATTGCCAGTAGAGATCAGGGATATGTCGTCGCTCTTACAAAGATTGGCAGCCATGGCGTTTGGCCTTCTGTCCCTATTCTTCACTCCCACGGCGGTCCCGGCAATCGAGGATCGGCTTGCGACCGTCCGCGATTGGGAAACACTCTGGACGAAAGTGTTGGCTCAACATGTCGACGAGGCAGGCAGAATTGACTTCGCATCTCTGGTTCGGGACCACGGTGATCTCGACCGCGTCGTTGCCTTCATTGCTGCAAATGATCCAATCACCCAGCCTGCTAAGTTTCCTGGCCCAGAAGCCCGCTTGGCCTATTACATCAACGCATACAATGCTCTTGCCATGCATGGCGTGGTGGACAGCGGCGTGCCGGAAAGTTTAGGTGGTGTACGGAAATTCACGTTCTTTTATCTCCGAACGTTTGCGATCGGTGGGAAATCGATCTCTCTTTATAACTTTGAGAATGATGTAGTCCGCCGGATCGGCGAGGAGCGTGTTCATTTCGCGCTCAATTGCATGGTCGTAAGTTGTCCGCGGCTGCCCCGCACGGCCTTCACCGCCGACAAAATCGACAAACAGCTCGACGTGGCCGCCCGTACGTTCATTGGCGAAAGCCGGAACGTCCGAGTCCTTCCGGCAAGACACGAGCTATGGCTTTCGGGGATTTTCAAGTTCTACACGGAGGATTTCCTCGCGCGTGCGCCGAACTTGATCGCGTATTTGAACCGGTACAGGAGCGAACAAATACCTTCGGATTTCAAGATCCGCTTTTTCGATTACGATTGGACCGTCAATGAACGTGGGCGGAATTGATGGCGACGTGCGCGACCTTGCCGGCAGCACTCAGCACCTGCGCCGACGGGATCGGCGCGAAATACATGTGGGCATCGCCGCGCGCGATCGCGGTGACGGCCTCCGGCGTGCCCCGGTAGGGCACGTGAACGGCCAATTGCTCATGGCAATCTTGACGATGTCGCGCAACGCCAAAGCATCGCCGAAAACCTTGTGCAAGACCCCAATGCCCTTTGCGACACTCAGATAAAAGCGAGCAAGCGCACGCGCGTCGGCTGCTGGGTCGAGAATGCCTTGTGCCTTGGCGCGACGGAGCACGGCGTAGATGGCACTTTCAATCCCGCTGGTTCGCTCGGCGATAATACGAAGAACGGCTTTTGGCGCGCTCGGAAACTCCAGCGACGTATTGGTATGGAGGCAGCCGCGCGGCCGGCTCCGCTCGCTCATCTGACTTACGAGAGTATTGAGAAATCCTTCGATCGCACGATAGGGGTCCGGATTCGAAAGCTGCTTGACTCGCTCGTTGCCGACTGTGGCCTCATAGCGTTTGAGCGCCGCCACGAAGAGACCCTGCTTGTCGCCGAACGCGTTGTAAAGACTTCCACGGCGAAGCCTCGTCGCCCTTTCCAAATCCTGGATTGACGTCGCCCCATAGCCCATCCGCCAAAAGAGCATCATAGCGCGATCGACCACCGTGTCATGATCGAATTGTTTGATGCCTACCATATTGTTTGATGCCTACTATAACGCCATTCAAGCCTTTAGCCATTCCATGTCGGCACAGGCCATGGACGCCCCCGTAAGTAACATGAATGTGTTTGAACACTCCCAGCAGTTCCGGTCAATCCCCAATAATATCTTTGACTGATCGTACCACGATCGGCCTATAATTCACGTCTGCTCGCACTGATCCCCTTTGCGGTCCGTTGCGTCGGCATCGGAGAGCAAGTCGGCACCATGCGCGAATGAGAGCCACGAAGGTGGGGCGATGATCAAAGATCCGCTAGTTGGCGTTCGGGCGTGTGTTTTTGACGCATACGGAACGCTGTTCGACTACGCCTCCGCAGCGGCAAGCTGCCGTGATGTTTTAGGCGATAAGCTCGAACGGCTCACTGCCCTCTGGCGTGACAAGCAACTGCAGTATACCTGGCTGCGCGCAATTCAGGGCCGACACGCGGATTTCTGGCAGGTCACTGGCGACGCGCTCGACTATGCATTGGGAGCGCTCGGGATCATCGACTCGGCCCTGCGGCATCGGCTCATGAACCTTTATCTGGCGCTCGACGCATTTCCGGAAGTGCCTGATACCCTCAAGCGCCTGAAAAGCGCAGATATGAAGGTTGCGATCCTCTCCAATGGCTCGCCGAAGATGCTTGCGGCGGTCGTCGATAGCACCGGACTGGGCGGCCTGTTCGATGAGATCCTTTCCGTCGAGGACGTAGGCGTCTTCAAGCCGCATCCCAAGGTCTATCAGCTAGCGATCGACAAGCTTCGAGTCCCGCCGTCGGCAATCGCTTTCCAATCGTCGAATGCCTGGGATGCCTACGCGGCCTCGGCCTTCGGAATGCGGGTCGTGTGGTGCAACCGTTACGGCCAACCGCGCGAGCGGCTTCCTGGCGCTCCCGATCGCGAGGTGAAATCGCTTTCGGAGCTGCCCGCACTCGTTGGAGCAATTTAGGTGCGGCCATCAGCGCCTTTGCGGATGGAAAGGACGTGCATCCGGAGCACCATGAAGGAGAACCTGGATGTTTCCCGCAGCTGACAGGCGCATCGCAGCAGGACTGCTGATCCTGCGTTTCTTTCTGGGTATCTTTCTGCTGCAATGGAGTGTTGAAAAATTGATCCTGCCCGGCGCAACAGCTCGGATCGCGCAAAACTTCTATAGCGTATCCCTCCCGACTGAAGTGGCTTATGCGCTTGGCGTCGCCGAGCTCATTCTTTCGCTGGGACTTCTCTTGGGCGCCTATCGGACTATGAGTTATGGCTTATCGCTGCTCGTGCATACGGTCACGGTGGTTGTCAGTTGGCGCCAATTGTTCGATCCATATGGGCTGGCCAAGGTCGGCAACCACCTGTGGATTGCAACTTGGCCGACCTGGGGCGGCTTTGCTGCACTCTTTCTGATGCGGAACTGGGATGTCTACACCGTTGATGGTTGGCGCCAATCGCGACGCGCGCTGCCGTCAGATCAGGCAATGAGGCTTTAGTCGTCGTCTGGACATTGGGTCTGCAGGCCGACCTCTACCACACTGATCATGCTGACGTACAACAGGAGTAAGGAACGTCATGGTTGTCGTAAGAGAGAAGACCACCGTCACCCAACGCATTCAGGGGCGCTGTCCGACACATTCGCGCACAGAGATTTCCGTCCGCGACGTCAAGACGATTGTCGACGAGCCGAAGGAGCGTGAGGGCACGAACATGGGGCCGACGCCGACAGAAACGATGGTGGCAGCGTTGATCGCCTGCACCAACGTGATCAGCCACAAATGCGCGAAGAAGCACGGCGTTGAATTCAAGGCGATGTCCATTGACGCCGAGTCGACGCTCGACCGCCGCGGCACGCAGTTGATCGAGGAAATCGAAGTACCGTTTCCCAAGATTAGCCTGGTCATCAACGTGGCGACAAATGCGAGCGAAGCCGACATGGAGAAGGTGAAGGCTGACCTTCATCGCTTCTGCCCAATCGCCAAGGTCGTCCGCAATTCGGGGACAGAGATCGAGGAGATCTGGAAGGTGACGCGCCCCTGAAGCTTGGATGATACCGTGTCGATCTCGCGAGGTTCGGAAGAGTCTTACAAGAGTTCGCACCAATGCCTTTGCTTCGATCGCTTCCAGCGGATGCGACTTTGGTGGACCTGCGCCGGATGTTCGCGGACCTGCTGGATAAGCTGCGTCCATACGCAGAACGTCTCATGCGCGGGCCCTCCGCTTTGACGCCGGGCGAGCGGGAGCTCATTGCCGCCTTCGTGTCGGGCGCCAATAGCTGCCGGTACTGTTATGGCGCGCATTCTCGTGTCGCTCGGGCATTCGGCGTTGATGAAGCCGTGCTCGTAACGTTGCTGGACGACATAGAAGCCGCGCCCGTCGACAATCGCCTCAAGCCGATGCTGCGTTATGTTCGCAAGCTGACCGAGACCCCGAACCGCATGACCGAGGCCGATGCGGCCGCCGTGTATGAGGCGGGCTGGAACGACGAAGCCCTGCTGCACGCGATCGCCGTGTGCGCCTACTTCAACAATATGAACCGCTTGGTCGAAGGTACCGGCATCGTCGGCACCAGTGAACACTACTCCGTGGCCGCTCAGCGACTGGTCAAGCAAGGCTATCTGCGCGGCAGCGCCCACCGCAGCCAAAAATCTCGCTCCCGCCGAAAGTCAAAATCCAGTCCACGACGGCGCCGCACGAAATTCAAAGGATAGCCGCCATCCGCCGGCCGCCGAGAGCGCAGCAAATTTGGGCAGCCGCTGCCAACTGAGGACATGCCAATGCCGTTCTTCCCGTCGATGCCGGAAGATGCCACGACCAAGGAGGTCTTCAGGGCCCATCCCGAGATCTATTCGCATCTGACCCACGCGTCCGAGGCGATCCTGCGGGGACCTTCCCCGCTCACGCCTGGCCAAAGGGAGCTGATCGGGGCCTATGTTTCGGCACTCAACGCCTGCCAGTATTGCTACGGTGGGCACCGCGCAGCCGCGGAGCTGTTCGGAATAGCCACGCGCACGATTGATGGTCTGGTCGCAAACCTTGGCACCGCTCCGATCGAGGACAAGCTCCGGCCGATTTTCGCTTTCGTCAACAAGCTCACCCTCACGCCGGCGCGGATGACGCAATCCGATGCCGATGCGGTTTTCGCAGCGGGTTGGGACGAGGCCGCATTGCACTCTGCCATCGCGGTCTGCGCCCTTTTCAACTTCATGAACCGACTCGTTGACGGGCACGGCATCAAGGCCGATTCGGCACGCTTTGCGGATCGCGGGCGCAAGCACGTCGAAATGGGATACGTCGCGCAGTACGAGGCGGCAGTGAACAAAGGCAGCCCGTGACCCGCAGCGGAGCCGCCATGCATTGGGCCAGGGAGATCGGTGAAGCGCTACGAGCATTCGTGCTTGGCATTCGCTCTAGCAGTTACGTTCACAGCGCGCAGGTGCGGAATCCGACGATGACGTCGTTGCGCTCGGGCGTGAAGAAGTTGCGGTAGCCCGGACGCGCAATCCGCGCACTGGTGGCCCAGCTTCCCCCGCGCAGCACCTTGCGGGTGTTGAACCACGGCTGCGAATAATCTTCGTATGGGTCCGCGGCGAAGCCCGGAAACGGCACGAAATCCGATGCCGTCCACTGCCACACATTGCCGATCATCTGCCGGCATCCGAAGGCGCTGTCGCCGGCGGCGGAGGCGGCGACATCGAGCGGTCCGTCGCATGCGAATTCGAGGTTGGCGTGCTCGCGGGTCGGCGATGCCTCGCCCCACGGCCAACGGCGCTTGATTTCGGCCAACCGGGAGCCGTCAGCGGTGGGCTCGCCAAGCGCGGCCGCCTCCCATTCGGCCTCGGTCGGGAGCCGGCGCTTGGCCCAGCGGCACCAGGCTTCGGCCTCGTACCAGTTGACGAACATCACCGGCGCATGCGGGGCCAAATGCTCGACCTCGCAGTAGCGACGCCAAGTCCAGGCGTTGCCCTCTTTCGCACGCCAGTACACGGGTCGTTCGGCGGCGGCCTGTTCGCGCCAGGCCCAGCCCGGAGCGCTCCAGAATTCCCGATTGCGGTAGCCGCCGGCTTCCACGAAAGCCGCGAACTCGGCATTGGTCACCGGGGCTTTGGCAATTCGGAATGGCGCAATGGTGATCTCGTGGGCCCATTTCTCGTTGTCGAAGACGAAGCCGTCGGCGGGAGCCGAGCCGAGACGCCAACGTCCGCCCGGCACTTCGACGTCGCCGCTCCATGCCCCGGCTCCGTGGGTCGCCCGATCGCCGAGGCGTTCCGGCTGCGCATAGCCGAGCGTCTGTCGCGTATAGGCCAGCGCCTCGACATGCATGTCTTCATGGCGGATCGAAAGTTCATAAAAATAGCGAGCCGAGGCTTCGACCGTGCCACCCAGCTGGTCGATCTGTCGCGCGAGAACATCCGTCAGGTATCCGAACACGCCGTTGCGGTCCGGCAGATCGAGATCCCATCGCGTTGCGTGGGCGACCGTGCTCGAATTCCACAGCAGATCCGCCCGGTCGAGCAGCGGCGCTTCGCCGTGAACGTGACGAAGGGTCCAATATTCATGGAACCAGCCGACGTGCCCGATCTCCCAGAGCACGGGATTGACGATCGGCAGCATTGGTCCCATCAACTGCTCGGTCGACAGGTCTTCGGTGAGACGACCGGTGCACGTGCGGACATTGCTCAGCTGAGCGGCCAGCTCGTCTGCGGTCGCGCCGCTCGTCGGACGATGCGTGAGGGTCTCGTTCATGAAGATCGTTATTATCACACCGGTCCGTTCGTCGTCACGGTCCGGAAATGGGACCACGACGGCGCGCTGGAGCCGGATCCTGCGCGAGCTCGGTCATAAGGTCTACGTCGCCAACCGGTACGAGGGAGCCTCAGCGGATCTGATGATTGCGCTCCACGCGTGGCGCAGCGCGGACAGCATCCGGCGTTTTCGCGAGCTTAATCCGGATCAGCCGCTGATCGTCGCTCTGAGCGGCACCGACATCTACGAATACATCGATCGCGATCCGGCGCCGACTTTGCATTCCCTGGCATGCGCTGACCGGCTCGTTGCGCTGCAGGATCTGGCGCGACAACGCGTACCGGCGCAATTTCGGCGAAAAGTCCGCGTCATTCATCAGTCGGCGTCACCGCTGCGTCCTCCCGGTCCCAGGGCGGCACGCAGCTTCGACGTGGCGGTGATCGGGCATCTGCGCGAGGTGAAGGACCCGTTCCGCGCCGCCGAGGCGTCGCGCCGCCTGCCGGCGAGCTCGCGCATTCGCATTGTGCATCTTGGGGCCGCTGAGACGTCGCGATGGACGGCAGTGGCCAAGGCGGAGATGAAGCTCAATTCACGTTACGTCTGGCGGGGCGACCGGCCGCGCGCCGAGGTCCGGCGCCTGCTCGGCCGCGCACGGGCCATGGTGCTGTCGTCCGTCAGCGAAGGCGGGGCGAACGTCATATCCGAAGCCGTCGCCGCCGGCGTTCCGGTGCTGGCCTCGCGCATCGACGGCTCGGTCGGCCTGCTCGGCCGCGACTACCCGGGCTATTTTCCGGTCGGCGACACTGCGGTGCTGGCGCGATTGCTGCACCGAATCGAGACCAGTCCGGAATTCCTCGCGCGCTTGCATCGCGCGATGTCGCGCCGCGCCCATCTGTTTCGACCGGCGCGCGAAAAAGCCGCGTGGAAAAAGCTCATTGGCGAGATCACGCCGAAATCTCGATCGGCGCAAGGACGCCGCCGGCGGGTGCGCCGGCGCCGAATGTCGCCGGGGTCCGACCGCCAAGGTCTGACGAACATGTGATGGAAGCGACGCTGTTTTTGAACCCTTATCGCATTGAGCAAGTTTATGAATCACCGTGGCCACGACGAAGGGAGCTTGCAATGAAACGGGCAATGATAGGGTTGGCGCTTGCGATGTCGTTGTGGAGCGGGGCGGCTTTGGCGCAAGACAAACCCGCCTTTGTCTTCACGGCGATACCCGACCAGGACGAGACTCGCCTCGTCGAGCGCTTCACGCGGGTCGCCGGATATCTTCAGAGCAAGCTTGGCGCGCCTGTGAAGTATTTGCCGGTGAAAAGCTACCCGGCAGCCGTGACAGCATTTACCAATGGCCAGGTCCAGCTCGCTTGGTTCGGCGGCTTTACCGGCGTGCAGGCCCGCCGCCTGGTGGCCGGCTCGGAAGCGATCGCGCAAGGCGCCGAGGACGTGGCGTTCAAGTCGTTCTTCATTGCCAATACCAAGACCGGCCTCAAGCCATCCAAGGAATTTCCGAAAGAGATCGCGGGCAAATCGTTCACCTTCGGGTCGCGCGCTTCGACCTCCGGTCGCCTGATGCCCGAATATTTTATCCGCAATGCGTTCAGCCGCAGCCCCGACGAAGTCTTCGCGCGCGTCGGCTTCTCCGGCGACCACAGTCGGACCATCCAGCTGGTGCAGTCCGGCGCCTTTGAGGTCGGCGTGCTCGACTTCACGGTGTGGGAGCTCGACAGCAAGGCGGGCAAGATCGATCTGGCGCAGGTGATCGCGATCTGGGAGACGCCGACCTATCCCGACTATCAATGGACCGTGCGCGGCGACGTCGACAAGGTGTACGGAGCCGGCTTCAAGGACAAGCTGCGCGCCGCCCTGCTCGCCATCGACGATCCGGCGATCCTCAGCCAGTTCGCGCGCTCGAAGTTCATCCCGGCCAAGAATTCCGACTACGGTCCGATCGAGCAGGTCGGCAAGGTGACGAACCTCCTGAACTGAAGCCCTCGTCGTGTCGACCTTGATCGAGCTGCACAGAGCGTCGGCCGGCTATGCCGGCCAGGCCGTGCTGCACGACATCGATCTGACCATCAATGCCGGTGAGCGTGTCGCAGTGATGGGGCGGTCCGGCGCCGGCAAGACGACGCTGCTCAATCTGTTGTACGAGCGTATCGCCGATCAGGTCGCGCTGATTCCACAGGCGGCGGCGTTGGTGAAGACGCTGTCGGTCTTCCACAACGTCTACATGGGCCGGCTCGATCGCCATGCCACTTGGTACAACCTGCGCACCCTGGTGTGGCCAACCCGACGTGATGTTGCCGAGATCGAGGGCGTGCTCGAGCTCGTCGGGCTTGCCGACAAGCTGTTCGCTGCAGCGGGAGCATTGTCGGGCGGCCAGCAGCAGCGCACGTCGGTTGCGCGCGCGCTCTACAACGGGCGGCCGATCATCATCGGCGATGAGCCGGTGTCGGCGCTCGATCGCGTGCAGGCGGCGGAAATCCTCGCAGCGCTGTGCGCGCGGCACGAAACTGCGATTCTTGCCATGCACGACATTCCGCTTGCGCTCGCTCACGCCGACCGGGTGGTGGTGATCGAGGAAGGCCGTATCGTGCTCGATGCGCCGGCGCGCGCGTTGAGCGCCGCGGATCTGGTTCCCTATTACGGCGGGTGACGCAACATGGTCGTACGGGGCGTCGCGCTGCCGAGGTTCGGCTATCTATCGGCGAGCAACCTGTTCCTGCTCATTGCCGCGCTCGCGCTTATGCTGGCGGACCTCAAGGTCAGTGCACTCGACCCGTGGGCCGAGATGCGCCGCCTCGTGCTGGGATTGGTGCGGCCCGACCTTTTGTCCATCGAGGTCATGAGCGTCGTGTGGACCGTGGCGTTTGCGGTCCTCGGCGTGGCGCTCGGCGCGAGCACCGGCTTCCTGTTTGCGCTGTCCTTCGCTCGGCTGCGCGCGATCCGGATTCTATGCGCGTTCCTGCGCTCGGTGCACGAGCTGTTCTGGGCGCTCTTGCTGATCCAGATCACCGGGCTGTCGCCGGTCACCGGCATCCTCGCCGTTGCCATTCCGTACTCGGGGATCTTCGCCAAGGTATTCGCGGAAATGATCGAGGAAGCCGATCTGTCGAGCGAGCGTGCGCTGCCGATCGGAACTTCGATCATTGCGCGTTTCGCCTATGTGCGGATTCCGGAGCTGGCGCCGCAGTTTTGGACCTACACCCTCTACCGACTCGAATGCGGCATGCGCTCGACGCTGGTGCTCGGCTTCGTCGGGCTGCCGACCATCGGCTTCCATCTCGATTCGTTCTTCAAGCAAGGTCATTACGCCCAGGCCGCGGCGTTGCTGCTAGCCTTCTATGTTCTGATTGGAACCCGCCGCCTGTGGGCGAGGCCGGCGACCGTTCCGATCCTGATCGCGGCAAGTCTGCTGGTATTGCCGGAGACGATCGGCGGCGGCTCCGCGCTTGCCAACCTCATGCGATTCCTCACCCACGACATCGTTCCGGCGCCGCTGCGCGGCGCCGATTTGCTGGCGCCTGCGACCTGGGTGGGTGTGACTGCGTGGCTGTGGCCGATCATCACCAAACAGGCGGTGCCCGGCGTGATCCAGACGCTGGTGCTGTCGCAGGTAGCACTCGTGGCTATGGGCATCATCGCTCTGGTGCTGTTCCCGTTCATCTGCCGCCGTTTCGCCGGCCGATTCGGCCAGCCACTCGGGCGCGTGGCACTCGTGGTCGTGCGCTCGACTCCGGAATACATGCTGGTCTACGTCCTGCTGCAGCTGCTTGGGCCCTCGATGCTACCGGCGATCATTGCGCTGTCGCTGCACAACGGCGCCATCGTCGGCTATCTCATGGGGCGCCATGCCGACGCGTTGGAATACCGGCCCGATGCGCCGAGAGGCGTCAATCTCTATTGCTACGAGACGGTGCCGCGGCTTTACGGCCAGTTCCTGGCCTACGCGCTCTACCGCTGGGAGATCATCCTGCGCGAGAGTGCGATTTTTGGCATCTTGGGGGTGGTGACACTGGGCTATTACGTCGATGCAGCCATTTCCGAATTCAGGCTTGATGTTGCGGTGGTGCTGATCCTCGTTACCGCGCTGCTGTCGATGGCGGTCGACGCGTTCTCCCGTGGCCTGCGTCGGCGATTGCGGATCGACACGATGCCGACGCGCCTGTCGGAGGCGCCGAGTGAAGCGCGGCTCGGCGCCTCGATCGGTAGGGAGAGGCCCGCATGAAAGGCGTGAGCCAACCGGTCGTCAAGGACGTGGTGCTGGTCGGCGCCGGCCACTCGCACGTTACGGTGCTGCGCATGTTCGGCATGAAGCCGATTCCAGGTGTGCGCTTCACCCTGATCAGTCGCGAGGTGCACACACCCTATTCCGGCATGCTGCCCGGCCTCATTGCCGGCCACTACGACGTCGACGATGCCCATATCGACACTGGTCCGCTGACGCGTCTTGCCGGGGCACGGCTTTACCAGGATGAGGTCGTCGACCTCGATCTCGCCGGGCGTCGCGTGATCTGCCGCCATCGCCCACCGGTCCCCTACGATCTCCTCTCGTTCAACATCGGCTCGACTCCCAATACCGCGGATGTCCCGGGCGCGAGCGAGCACGCCATTCCGGTCAAGCCGATCGACGGATTTCTCGGCCGGTTCGAGGCACTCAAGGCGCGGGTCCTCGCGCGCAGGGGGCGCGTGCGTGTGGCCCTGGTCGGCGCCGGCGCTGGCGGCGTCGAGCTTCTGCTGTCGGTCGAGCACCGTCTGCGGCGCGAGGTTACGCATGCCGGCTTGGATGCCAAGGCGTTGTCATTTGTCCTGGTGTCCGACGTCGCCGATATTTTGCCTAGCTTTCCGGCGGCATTCCGCTCCCGCTTCCACGCCATTCTCGCGGCGCGCGGCATCGCGGTGGTCACCGGCGCGCCGGTCACCCGGGTCGAGGCCGGACGGCTGGTGCTCGATGGTCACGCGCCAGTCGAAGCCGATGAGATCCTGTGGACCACGCAGGCAGCGCCGGCGCGCTGGCTGGCAAAATCCGGATTGCCGCTCGATGAGCGTGGCTTCCTCAAGGTCGACGACACGCTGCGCGTGGCGGGGGAGGTGTTCGCCGCCGGCGACACCATTGCCTTTGCGACCCGCGACCTGCCGAAGTCGGGCGTCTACGCCGTGCGCGCCGGGCCGGTGCTCGCCGACAACATCCGCCGCATCTTGACCAGCCGGCCCTTGCGACGGTTCCGCCCGCAGCGCGAGGCGCTCTATCTGGTATCGACCGGAGAGCGTCATGCCGTCGGCACGCGCAATGGGCTGGTGTTCGAGGGCGCCTGGGTGTGGCGCTGGAAGGATTGGATCGATCGCCGCTTCATGCGCAAGTTCAACGAACTGCCCGCAATGCCCGGTCCGCCTGCGTCGGTCTCGCCGGCAGCCGATCAACAGGCGCTCAAGGAAATCTCCGCCATCGCCATGCGCTGCGGCGGCTGCGGGGCCAAGGTCGGTGCCACCGTGCTCTCGCGTGCACTCGAAGCGATCGAGCCGGCGCCGCGCGGCGATGTCGTCGTCGGCCTCGACGCGCCGGACGACGCAGCGCTCGTCGACGTCGGCGGCGACAAGCTCTCGCTGCAGACGGTCGACTATTTCCGCGCCATCGTCGACGACCCCTACCTGCTCGGCAAGATCGCGGCCAATCATTCGCTCGGCGATGTCTATGCGATGGGCGGAGAGCCGCAGACGGCGCTCGCGATCGCGACCATTCCCTATGGGCTCGAAGCCAAGGTCGAGGCCGATCTGTCCGCGATGATGACCGGGGCCAACGAGGTGCTGCGCGAGGCCGGTTGCGCCTTGGTGGGCGGGCACACGAGCGAAGGCGCCGAGCTGGCGCTCGGCTTCGCCATCAATGGGCTCGTCCCGCGTGCCGCTGCGCTGCGCAAAGGCGGATTGCGGCCCGGAGACGCACTAGTCCTGACCAAGCCGATCGGCACCGGCACGTTGCTCGCCGCCGACATGCGCGGCAAGGCCAAGGCCCGCTGGGTGATGGCGGCGATCACGCACATGATCCATTCGAACGGTCCGGCGGCGGACATCCTGCGTCGGCACGGCGTCCACGCCGCAACCGACGTCACCGGTTTCGGTCTCATCGGTCATCTCGTCGAGATGGTGCGTGCCTCGGACGTCGACGTGACGGTCGCTGTCGACCGCGTGCCGCTGCTGGATGGCGCGCGAGAAACGGTTGCGCTCGGCATCTTCTCGTCGCTGCAGCCGCAGAACGTGCGCTTGCGTCGCGCCATCAGGGAGCTCGAAACGGTCGCGAAGCATCCGCTCTACCCGCTGCTGTTCGACCCGCAAACATCGGGCGGACTGCTGGCGGCGGTCCCGCTCGGCGAGGCGGAGCGTTGCATCGCCGCGCTGCGCGCGGCGGGCTACGCCGGCGCCGACGTCATCGGGTTCGTGAGCGAGCGGAGCGGCGCGCTCGATCCGGTCACGCTCGATCTGACCGGGGAGCGGCTCGCCGAGGCGCTCGCTGCAGCCGCGCGCTTGCAGCAGGACGGTGGGGGTGCCGACCGGCAGGGATTTCAGTTCGCGCTGAGCAAAGCCACCTGAGGCGCACCGTCACCGGAACAGATTGGTGCGCGCGAGCTCGATGAGCTCGGTGCCGCGGCCGTTGATGATCGCCTTGGCGGCATAGAGGCTGAAGCCGAGCGCCTGCTCGGCCTCGATCTTCGGCGGCATGACGAGCTCCATCTTGGCCGTGACCACATCGACCAGGGCCGGCCCATCGTGCGCGAGCGCCTGTTGCAGCGCAGGCGCGAGGTCCGCCGGATCCTCGACCCTGTAGCCCGCCATGCCGGCGGCCTGCGCGATCTTGGCGAAGTCCGGATTGTCGAGACCGGTCCCGACATTGAGAAAGCCCGCGGCCTTCATCTCCATGTCGACGAAGCCGAGCAGGCCGTTGTTGAAGACCACGATCTTCACCGGCAGGCCGAGCTGGCGAAGCGAGAGCATGTCGCCCATCAGCATGGTGAAGCCGCCGTCGCCGGACATCGAGATGACCTGGCGGCCGGGGCACGCCGCCTGGACCCCGAGCGCCTGCGGCAAGGCATTCGCCATCGAGCCGTGCAACATCGAGCCGAGTAGGCGTCGGCGCCCGTTGAGATGCAGATAGCGCGCCGCCCAGACCGTGGTCTCGCCGACGTCGCAGGTGAACACGGCATCGTCGGGGGCGACCTCGTCGATCACCTTGGCGAGATATTGCGGGTGGATCGGCTTGCGGCCGGGCTCCCCGACGGCGAGGTCGTCGAGGCTCTTGCGGGCATTGCGGTAATGCGCCTGCGCTTTGGTGAGGAACGCGCCGTCCGTCTTCTTGACGAGCTTCGGCAGCAGCGCCGCGAGGGAGCCAGCGACATCGCCGACGAGGCCGAGATCAAGGCGCGTGCGGCGGCCCAGATTCTCGGCACGCAAATCGATCTGCGCGACCTTGGCCTTCGCCGGGTAGAATTGCCGATAGGGAAAATCGGCGCCCAGCATCAGCAGCATGTCGCAGTCGAGCATCGCGTGGTAGCCGGACGAGAAGCCGATCAGGCCGGTCATGCCGACATCGAACGGATTGTCGTGCTCGACGTATTCCTTGCCCCGCAGGGTGTGGACGATCGGCGCCTTGAGCGTCGCAGCCAATTCGAGAACGCGATCGCGTGCGCCGGCACATCCGGCTCCGCATAGCAGCGTCACCCGCTCGACGCCGTTGAGCAGGTCCGCGAGCCGGTCGATCTCGCTCGCCGGCGGCAGCACGGTCGGAGCAAGGACCTGCGTCCAGTGGGCGGGTTGATCGGTTTCGGCCTCCCGAAGCCCCACGTCGCCGGGCAGCACGACGACCGCGACGCCGCCCTTGTCGATGGCTGTGCGCATGGCGATGTCGAGCACGTGCGGCATCTGTGCGGGCTGCGAAATGAGCTCGCAATAATGGCTGCATTCCCGGAACAGGATTTCCGGATGGGTCTCCTGGAAATAGCGGCCGCCGATCTCGGGGCTGGGGATCTGGGCGGCGATCGCCAGCACCGGGACCCGGTTGCGATGACAGTCGAACAAGCCGTTGATCAGATGAAGGTTGCCCGGCCCGCAGCTGCCAGCGCAGACGGCGAGCCTGCCGGTCATCTCCGCCTCGGCCCCGGCCGCGAAACCCGCCACCTCCTCGTGGCGCACGTGCATCCAGCGGATGGTGGTCGTCCGCAAGGCTTCGGTGAAGCCGTTGAGCGAATCACCGACGATGCCCCAGATGCGTTCGACGCCGGCGGCCGCGAGGGTTTGTGCCAATTGATCCGCGACGCGCTTCGGCATGGCCGCTCCTCCACGGATGTGGACGCAACAATTCTGCGCCGGAGAGGTTCGACCCGATCATTGAGGGTCCACGAGCGGCGCCGGCTGTTGCCTAGCACTCAGGCCTAAACAAACAATTGTCGGCGGCTCAAACGAGTAGGCCGCAAGTGCGAGCGATATAGATGCCACCCAATAACCAGCCGACGCGAGATTTGCCCTGGCTCGAGACAGCGTTGTCCAACTCCTCGACGTGCCTGTCAAACTGTAGCCAAACCGAATAGCAAGCTTCCAATTTGTGAGTCGGATCAGCTACTGCTGTCTCTGTCGATCGGGATAAGCTCCCGGCTAGAGGAGCGGGTTCACCGGCTTCACTCTGGCAGCAGGGAACCCGGAAGGGCTACTTTGATGCCCGTAACAAGCCGCCTGAGGAATGTTAGATGAGGAGCCGCGCCACGATCGGCCAACGCACCGCCTCATACGCGGCGCCTCTCCTGCGGGTCGTCCTCGGAGCCATGTTGCTGGCCCACGCCCGATTGAAGGCCATCACGCCTGCCGGAGCCGCGCAGCTGTTGCAGAGCCTCGGTCTCCAAATCAAGCGTCAACTCATCGCTCTGGCGGCGAGATTGCGCCGCATCAGCCGTCGCGATTTACGACTTGCGTCCGGACTCGTGATGTTCGCGTATTTGACGACGCATCTTTCGACCCATGCGCTTGGCTTGGTCTCGCTCGACGCCGCCGAAGCCGGATTGATCTTCGCCGCGGAGGTCTGGTCCAGCCGGACCGGCACCATTGCTCTTTACAGCGCCTTCGCGCTGCATTTTCTGCTCGCGTTCTGGGCCATCTATGACCGGCGGACCTTCCGCCTGCCGCCGGCCGAATTGTTGCGCATCGCGCTTGGGCTTTGGCTGCCGGTGCTGCTGATGGGACATGTCGTCGCAACTCGATTGGAATTCGAGTTGATCGGTTCGGACCCGACCTATGCGCGAATCGTCGCCGAGTTGTGGGCATCCCACGCCGAATGGCGACAGATCGGTCTGCTCGCCCCCGGCTGGCTGCATGGCTGCCTCGGCCTCTATTACGCGTTCGGCCACCGCCCGCTGTGGCGGCGGCTACAATTCGGCCTGTTCGCAATTGCCTTGCTGCTGCCGGTCCTGTCGGCGCTCGGCTTCATCACCATGGCCCGGGACCTTGACCGCAGGTTGATTGCGGAGGGGCCCGTGATCACGGCCCCGGTTCCGGTGGACGCTGAAACACGCGCCAAGCGTGCCGCCATGAAGCGGTGGCTTGACGGATTATTGTTGGTCTATGCCGGCATCGTCGGCGGTACGTTCGCGGCGCGCGCGGTGCGTAACATGGTCGAGCGGCGCCGGCGCGGGCTCGTGACGATAACCTATCCGAACCGCAGCGTTCATGTGCCGCGCGGATGGTCGATACTGGAGGCAAGCCGGGCTTTTCATATTGCCCACGCATCGAGCTGCGGCGGACGGGCGAGATGCTCGACCTGCCGCGTACGCGTGACCAGCGGCGCCGATTCATGTCCTGAGCCGGCGCCGCTCGAACGTGCCACATTGGAGCGGATCGGAGCCGAGCCCGACATGCGGCTGGGCTGTCAGCTTCGGCCGTATGGCGATATTTCGGTATCGCCGCTGGTTCTTTCGGAGCGGCCGGTCTACCGCGCGAAGGCGCCCGCGATCGAAAGCGAACGGGATGTCGTTCTGCTATTTTGCGATTTCTCAAACAGCGAGGTGCTGGCGCGCGATTATATGGCGCATGACGTGCTGTTTGCTTTCAAGCGTTATGCCGAAAGCGCCTGTCACGCCATCCGCCGCGCCGGCGGAACCATCTGCTATGTGGATCATGACAGCATTTTCGCCCTGTTCGGACTGTCCGGCGATCTCAATCGCGCATGTCGCTCCGCGCTGACGGCGACCACGGAGATCGAGCGATCGCTGCGCGAGATCAACGACCGGCTAGGCGAGGAATGGGGATGCCGGGCGGAGATCGCCGTGAGCATCCACGCGGGGCGCGTAGCCTTAAGCAAGATCGGGCAGACGACGGATTTGATCATCGCCGCGGGCGACGCCGTTGACGTCGCCGCCGAAATCCGCAAGACGGCGATGGCAGGCGGGAAGCTCTACGCGGTGTCGGGCGCGGTGTTCGCTGCGGCGAAGGTCGAGCCGCCCCCGCAAGATGCCGTGACGGTGGCTTCGGGGCACGACGACGGCAGCGTGCCCGTCTACTTCATGGATACGGTCCAAATGCCGTCCCAAGACGGTGCGTTGCGCCATCGGATCGAGCGCGTGGCGACGACCGTGATCGAGCGGATTCGCGGCTAAACCGCGTTCTCGACGGCCCCAGTCGGCGGCGTGTCGGAGCGATGGGAACCGATGCTATCGCGGCGGCGGCGCGGGCGGGGGCGATCCCTCGGATGGTGGCCTTGGGGGAGGGGCGGCCTCCGGGCCCGGTGGGCGGGGGGCCCCGGAAAGCCGGGAAAAGATGCCTTCGATATCGGACCAGTTGAGTGGAAATGGAAAAACCGAGCGCGGCACTTCCGGCTCGGCAGTGGAAGGCATCCGTTCGGCCGGCGTCGACAAGCCTGCAGCTGGCACTTTCTCCGACGGCGTCGCCGGACGAGCGGCCGTCGGCCGTTCCCTCGGCGGCGTGCCCCCCTCGCTGGGTGGCGCCCTCTCGGGCTGCAGGGGCGGCGCATCCACATTGCCGAGGATGATCGGCAAGCCGTCTTTACCGCCGCCGACGATCACGATCTTCGAGTTCGAGGACTGCGCCAGCTGAAGCGTTGCCTCGATGCCGCGCCAACGCAGATAGGAATCCGAGATCCCCTGGCTGACGATCAGCTGGAACTCGCGGATGCCTTCTGCCTCGACCTTCTTGCGTTCCGACTCCTTTACTTCGCGCGCGACGCGAAATGTATACTCCTCCGAAATGTAGTACTGCTCGATTTTGCGATTGATGGCGGTGACAACGGACGGTGGCAGCTCGATGCCGAGCACGAGCGTGTCGATGAGGTTGAGCATTGCGTAAAACGGGATTCTGTATTGATCGCCATATTCGCTCTGTTCGGCCGTTCGTTCCATCATCTTCTCGCCAAGCATGGCCTCGGTACGGCCGCGGATTCTGTCCTGAATTTCCTGGCGTTTCGTCGAATAGACCTCTTCGGCAGTATATTCGGCAATGACCTCGCGCATCCGACTGCCGATTTCGGGCCGCACCAGCGTTGCGATGTAGTTCGGCCCGACCGCTTGGTGAAGCTGGGGTATAGCTTGGTGCTTCAGTCGAAACCGGATATTGATCGCCGCGGTCAGGCTCACGCCGTCCTTGGAGATGGCGTTGAAGGTGTCGGTAGTAGATTGCAGTCTCAGATCGTACAGAAACAATTTGTTCCAAGGCATAATGATGCGGAGACCCTCGTCGCTCAGTTGGCGTGGATCGAGCGTGGTGCCGCCGCGGAATCGTTTCCACAGGAGTCCGACGTGGCCGCTCGGAACGGTCATCACCATGTGAGGGTAGAGCACGATGGACACGAGCAGCGTTACCATCAGGACGATCGACAGATTCGTCAGATGGCGCAGAAAAAACCGTCGCCATTTGTGCTGCGTCTGCGCCGGGGGCGGCGTCCCGTCCAGTGACAAGGGATACGCTCTCATCAGTCGTTCTCCACTCAATTCTGCTCGGTCAAACGCCCCTCGTCCATGCGAAGCCGGTGAGCAGGATACTCCAGCTCGTTGAGATAGCGGTCGTCGTGTGTCACCACCACCACCGTCGCACCGGCCCGGTTCAGCGCCGGCAACAGTTCGAAGTAGAACTTGCGCCGAAACTCCGGGTCCTGATCAGCGGCCCATTCGTCCAGCAACAGGATCGGGCGCTTCTCCAGCAGGCTCACGATGAGCGCGAGACGCCTGCGCTGGCCGCTCGATAGGTCGACAGTGCGAAATTCGCCGTCGGTGACGTCGGTCTTGTCCGCCAGTCGGAATTGCGTCAGCAGTCGATCGACCTCGGCGGGGTCCGGATCGGGAATCCCGTAGAGTCTCTTGAAGATATGATAGTCGGAGAAGATGGCGGCGATCAATCCGCGATAGGCTTCCCGCGTGTTGACGCTGACGCGCACCCCGTCGAACGTCACGTCGCCCGAATCCGGCTCATAAAGGCCGGCGAGCACCTTCAGGAAGGTCGATTTTCCGGATCCGTTGCCGCCGGTAATGAAGACGAGGTCGCCGGACCGCAAGGTGAAGTCCAGGGGCCCGATCTGGAAGACGGCCTCGGACCATTTGTCGACGTAGCGGAACACCATGTTGCGCACGTCGATGGTGTCGAAGCGCTTCGATGGTTCGGCGGCGCCGGCGCGGGCGGCAGCGAGGGTCGCCATCAGCGAAGTCTCCAGTCGCTCGATGTTGTCCGCGGCCGCATTCGCGGCCGTCAAGATCGGTATCGACTGCACGAGGCCGAAACACGCCCCGACAACGAATACCAGGGCCGTTATGGTCTTCGTGATCGAACCCCCTCCGACCGTGTCGCTGAAGGTGGGAACCGCGAACGCTACCGCGCCGAGCAACACGTACATCGAGCTCTGCGAGAACACCAACCGCTTGAAGACTTCGCTCTGGGTGCGGATTTTGATGTTGGCGGCGGTCCTCGACACTTCGACAATGTCGCCAAACAGATCCTCGCTGCGCGCTCTGTTGAGCCTCACCTCCTTGAAGCCGTCCAGGAGGTCGATCAGGCGATCGAACAGCCGATTCTCCCATTCGGACGCCTCGCGCATCCCGGTGACGACCTGATGACTCTTGGCATGGAACAAGGCGGCTGCCACGCCGACGACCAAGACGCTCAGCGCAAAGGCCAGGAGCGACAAATACGCGACGTAGATTCCGACGAAAAAGATGAGGACCACGCCCTGCACTGCAAAAGCCAGCGTGTTGGTCGCTTGCGTGAGTGTTGCGGTTTCCTTGGTGATGGCGCCAACGATCCCCGAGCGGCCGATTGCGTCGAGCGGAAGAAGTTCGGATTCCCGAACCAGATCCATCAGACGCACTCGCAATTTGTGGATGATGGCTTCGATCTCGACGGTCGCCGCGATCAGAATGTAATGCTGCGTCTTGATGAAGAGGAACAGCGCCACGATGAAAAGCGCTGGCGCCCAGAGGCTGGGCTGGCCGGTGTCGGCGGCTTGGGCGCCGGCATTGATCGCGGCCAGAATGACGGCATTGCTGATTCCCCCCAGGGCGGACATCACGAACAGCCGAGCCAGGGAGCCCTGCATTTCGCGGCGAAAGAGCAGAAAGAAGGACATTAGCGTACTGGGGTCCGTTTGCGCCTCGCCGGGCGCCTACCGCAATGAATGCGGAAAACTGCCGCTTCGAGCGCGACAACGCTCAATTGTGCGGCGGGGGGCGTTCCGATTCGGCGCGATGTGACGGAGCGGTCAATAGCAGCACGAGCAGCATCAGCACGGGAGTGATGAAAAGTGATATTATGAATGTGCCCCAAAAACCCAGACGGCGTTGAATCCCGCAAAGCCCCGTGAGAAGGCAGAATATTACATAGACGATCGCTGCGGCCGTCGTCATCACGCCATGTCTCCACCTTCCATCGCTGCCCGGGGTCGGCCGGACCGAACCGCCGCCTGAAAAATGGGTGTGGGATTGCAGCCAATATCGGTCAAGGGCTCGTGCTCGCCGCCCCCTTGCTCGAACCGCTCCGCGCAGCCGGGGCCGGTTGATCTGCGGGACTTGCAGCTCCGGATCGAGCGCTCAACTTCGCTTTCTGGGCCTTGATGAACTCGCGATAGTCCGGAGCATTGAAATCGAGAAGCGTCCCACCCGAAGCGAAGTGCTGGATGAAAACCTTGCCGATGACGTAGGTGGCACCGGCGGAAATGACCGGCATCGTGAGTGCGCCGATCACCGTTCCGACTCCCGGCAAGCCCTTTACGAGGCTGCCCACTCCCATCGCGGTGGTCGTGGCGGTGCTTGCGGGGATCACCGATCCCGCCAGGCTGGCGATGATCGATTTGCCCATATTGTCGGAAAACGGAACGCCGTAAATTTCCGAAAGGCGGCGTAGCATCTGCAACTGGACTCCGCCGACTGCGGCGATGTCGACGAGCGGGATCGGGACAAGTCCTGCCGCCCCGGACCATAGGGAGAAGCGGTCGACCAATTTTGACGCGACTTCGTCGCGTTGCTCGTCCGTCATCTTGACCGTTTCAGAGCCAGTTGTTTCCGTTCCCATATGTGGACCCTTTCTCGTCAGCTGTGCACCGGGGCCAGCGATCGATCTCACCTACTCGACTTACTCGATCAAATCGAATCGACGACCGATCAAGCCAAATCAAGATTACTTGACCAAGATCGATCAATGTGTGCGTTAACGCACAGCCACGCCGCCTGTTGAACACTAACATCCATCTGTCGAACACTAACATATGGACGCAGGGGGGGCCAGGTGTTTGTAAGGGACACCCCGGGTCCGTCCTGCAGCTCTATAGCCGCAGTCCTCTACACTTGACAAAGTGGGCTACCACCGTGACGATTTGGTCGAATGCTGGTTCAAAGAAGCTCAATTATTCCCGCAGCATCGCGATCCGATCACTGTGAACAGGATCATTGAGCCGGTGTCTGATCTCAATCTTAATTCAGGAAACGGGCTGCAAGTCGACTGGGGGCGCGCTCAGGGGAAGAAAGTGCTCCCACTGTCAGCTGCCCAGCTTGGAATTTGGTTTGCTCAGCAGATCAATCCATCGAATCCCGCGTACAATATCGGTGAATACATCGAGGTCCACGGATCGATCGACCCCCTATTGTTCGAGCGAGCCTTACGACAAGTCGTAACCGAAACCCAGACATTGCGTGTGCAAATTACCGAGCACGCCGGCGGCCCACGGCAGGTCATTGGCCCCCCGCCCGTATGGTCAATGCCGATTATCGATGTCAGCGCTGAGACCGACCCGCGGGCCGTCGCCGAAGCATGGATGGAAGCTGATCTGGCGCGGCCGATTGAGCCGACTCACGGACCGCTGTTCGGATATGCCTTGTTCAAAGCGTCTGCTGATCGGTTCTTTTGGTACGCGCGCTACCATCATGTCGTGATGGACGGTTTCGGCATGTGGCTGGTGGCCCGCCGCCTGGCGGAAGTCTACACCCAACTCAGCATTGGACGGACCACGCGCGAGGGCTCATTTGGCTCTCTCTCTATTCTACTGGAAGAAGACGCCGCTTATCGTGGGTCCGAACAATTCGCGCAAGACCGGCAATATTGGTCCGACCATTTGGTCGATCGGCCTGAGCCGGTCAGCCTCGGGGGCCGTGCGCCGGCCGGAGCCAACGGCTTCCTCCGCCGCACGGCCTATCTTCCGCAGTCGAGCGTGGACCATCTCCGCGCGATCGCACACCGCACGAGGACAAGCCTAGCTCAGTTCATAACGACCGCGACGGCAATCTTCCTGCATCGCCTCTCCGGCGCAGAGGATTTGGTTGTCGGTCTGCCGGTCGCAGCCCGCAATAACGCCGCGCGATGCATTCCCGGCATGGTCTCGAACGTGCTGCCGCTGCGCCTTGCGGTCCATCCGGGCATGACGGTGTCCGAGGCTATCGCTGAGACTTCTCGGCGGATGCGCCGAGGATTGGAGCACCAACGTTATCAAATTGCGGACTTGCGACGGGACCTTGGCGGAATCGTCGACGGCCGAGCGCTGTTCGGAGTCAGCGTCAATATCATGCGGTTCGATTATGGTTTCAGTTTTGCGGGCCATCATGCCGTTGCACATAATCTCTCGCTCGGGCCGGTCGAGGATCTGTCGATCGCTGTTTACGACCGCTCAGACGGTGGTCCGCTTCGGATCGACTTCGATGCCAATCCGACACTTCACACCGCGGCCGATGTTGCCGACCGGCAGCAAAGATTCCTGCGGCTGTTGACCGCCATTGCCGATCCCGACCGAGCGATTGGCAGTCTGGACATTCTCGCTCGCGAGGAGCGCACCACCATCCTGCTGGGGTGGAACGACACCGGCCATGCGATCCCGTCCACCACCTTGCCGGAGCTGTTCGCCGCCCAGGTCGCCCGCACGCCCGAGGCGATCGCGGTGGTGTTCGAGGACCAGCGCCTCACGTATGGCGAGCTCGATACACGCGCCAATCAGCTGGCGCATCACCTGCGCGGGCTCGGGGTCGGTCCCGAGACCGTGGTCGGGCTGTGCGCCGAGCGCTCGCCCGCGATGCTCATCGGGCTCCTCGGCATCCTCAAGGCCGGCGGTGCCTATCTGCCACTCGACCCCGGCTACCCGGCTGAGCGGCTCGCCTTCATGCTGGAGGATGCCGACGCGCCGGTGCTGGTGACGCAGTCGGCGCTACGCGACCACCTGCCCGCGCACGGCGCCCGCATCGTGCGGCTCGACGCCGACGCGCCCGCCATCGCCGCGCAGCCCACCACCGCGCCCGCCCTCGCGCTCGACCCGCAAAACCCCGCCTACGTCATCTACACCTCAGGCTCCACCGGAACGCCGAAAGGCGTCAGCGTCACCCATAGCGGCATCCCCAATCTGGCAGCCGCCCAGATCGACCGCTTCGCCATCACATCCGAAGCCCGTGTCCTTCAGTTCGCCTCGCCGAGCTTCGACGCGGCGATCTCGGAGATTGCGACCGTCTTGGCATCGGGTGCCGCCCTCATCCTGCCGGCAGCGGAGCGCGGCGGTGACGCTCTGGCACGCCTCATCCGTGAGCAAAATATCACCCATGCGACCTTGCCGCCGGTGCTGCTGGCCGACTTGTCCGAGGACCTGCCGCTTGAGACCTTGATCGTCGCGGGCGATGCTTGTTCGCCGGATGTGGTGGCGCGCTGGTCGCCGGGCCGTCGGATGATCAACGCCTATGGGCCGACCGAGACGACGGTCTGCGCGACCATGAGTGAAGCATTGGCAGGTAGAGTCATTCCTCCCATTGGCCGTCCGATCTGGAACACGCGGGTTTACGTTTTGGATTGCGGCCTGCAGCCTGTTCCTGCCGGGGTGACCGGAGAACTCTACATCGCGGGAGCGGGGCTTGCGCGGGGCTATCTGGGTCGCGCGGGGCTGACGGGAGAGCGGTTCGTTGCGGACCCGTATGGG
>WNGB01003525.1_pt1 | contig 28886 bp, 31 predicted proteins | sample 5400681 | NCBI WGS metagenome assembly WNGB01 (sample SAMN13153367, study PRJNA577476) | soil metagenome | isolation source: 115 cm soil or saprolite under grassland replicate 2 | place: USA:California | collected 2016-06-15
GAGGCGCCGTGGCGCGGCAGCCGGATCACCCGCACGTCGTGGCAAAAATATTTTCCGCCGAACTGCGCGCCCACACCCAGTGACTGCGTGAGCTTGTGCACCTCCTTTTCCATCGCCAGATCGCGGAAGGCGTGGCCCGCGGCCGAGCCCTTGGTCGGCAGGTTGTCGTAGTAGCGCGCCGAGGCGAGCTTCACGGTCTTCATCGTGAGTTCGGCTGACGTTCCGCCGATCACGATCGCCAGGTGATAGGGCGGGCACGCGGCGGTGCCGAGTGTGAGGATCTTCTCCTTGAGGAACGCGATCATGCGGTCGTGGGTGAGGATCGAGGGCGTGGCCTGGTAGAGGAACGACTTGTTGGCCGAGCCGCCGCCCTTGGCCATGAACAGGAACTTGTATTCGTCGTCGTGGTCGTTCTCGGCGTAGATCTCGACCTGCGCCGGCATGTTCGACGACGTGTTCTTCTCCTCGAACATCGAGATCGGCGCGAGCTGCGAGTATCGCAAATTGCGCTTGAGGTAGGCGTCGCGAGCGCCCTGCGCCAGCGCGGCCTCGTCGTCGCCGTCGGTGAAGACGAGGCGGCCCTTCTTGCCCATGATGATGGCGGTACCGGTATCCTGGCACATCGGCAGCACGCCGCCGGCCGCGATGTTGGCGTTCTTGAGGAAGTCGTAGGCCACGAACTTGTCGTTGCCGGAGGCCTCCTTGTCGTCGAGGATCTTGCGCAGCTGCTTGAGGTGGCCGGGCCGCAGCAGATGATTGATGTCGGTGAAGGCCGCCTCCGCCAGCGCCTGGATCGCCTTGCGCGCGACCATGAGCATGGCCTTGCCCAGGACCTTCTTCACCTTCACGCCCGCGACCGGGAGCTTGCGGTAAGGCGTCTTGTCCTTGCCGAGCGGAAACAGCGGCGTGTGCTTGTAGCGCGGGACGGCGGGGGGTTTGACGCGGACGTTCATGGGATATTTGGACCATCTACCAAGTATCGCTATCTCATGGGAGTTTTAGGCGTTTCTTAATCTCAATGGAAGCGCGCAGCTACGTCGGCGGCGGCTCATGAAAAATGCTCCGATAGAGCTTCTCCTTAGCTTCCCGAGAATGTGTATCAATCAAGTCTGCCGCCGAATCTGTGACCTTTTGGGACCTACCGATGCCGGCAATAACATCTCCAATATGATCACAAAATCTTCGCAGCGCCTCATCGTTCGCCAGTCGGCTGCCAATCTTCAGGAGTGCGGCGCCATAATCTGAAAAGCTCTTTCCGTCCTTCACATCAAGGGGCCCAAAGGCAAGTTCTCGGACAGGCTGTCCAAGAGACCTCTCCTCTTGCTGAAGTCTCTCCAGCTCCTCGGCATCTTGATTCCCAATTTCTCTTATCTGCTCATGTATTTTCACCTGGTAATGTCTGGCTCGGATTTCAACTATGGCTCCAAACACTTGTGAAACGTCATGGATCGCGAACCGAAGATAGTCTTCTTTCATCGATGCAAGTTCTGAGCTGCCGCCAAGCTCAGTCAGCACTCGATCGACTTCATCGGCAAGCCGCTGTTTGTCAATCGTTTTGGGGCCTGCAAATCGAGAACCCCAGCCGAGTTCTTGATAGGCCATTTTGGCATTAACGAGCGCTAGCCTGCGGAGCTTTGCCAATATTTCTTCTGCTTCCGTCAATCGCGCGCGAAGCTTGGCCTCGATTCCAAAGCCTTTGAGGACTTCAATATCTGGAAAGAACATAAGAAGTGCCGAAACGAAAAATAGGCCAGCGGCAACTCCCGCTCCAGCAGAGTCTGAGCGCAATAAAAGCAAATAGACGGCGACCAAGAAACTGATCGCCGCGGCAGATCCAAATACCCAACGTGCGAACATCTCATCCCAGATTTTCGGGCATTGATGGGCAAAGCGAAGCGTGCCTACCGCAAACTTAACACTACGGCTTACGTGGGCACGGCGCTACGCTGTGCCAACCATACTAGCAAGTAGCCCGGATGAGCGAATCGACATCCGGGCGCTGGGTTGAATGTACCATGATCCCGCATGTCGCTTCGCTCATGCGGGCTACGGAAGATACCCACCCTACGGCGCTTGCTCGCCATCGCACCGCAATGAGCGCAACGAAAGATGCGCGAGCTTGTCGGGATTGCGCACGGCGTAGATCGCGACCACCTGGCCGTCGCGGATGTCGATGAGCGAGATCGTGTCGATGGCACCGTCCGGCCCGACGATCGCCACGCCGGGCAGGCCGTTGAGCCGGACGCGATGCAGGGCCTCGGGCGGCGGCAGATTCCCCTGCCGGGCCAGGCCCTCAAAGAAGCGGACGATCTTGTCGCGGCCGTAGATCGGGTTGAGCGCCGCCGCCCGCTTGCCGCCGCCGTCGGAATAGAGGACGGCGTCCCGCGCCAGCAGGTCGGCGAATGATGTGGCATCGCCGGTCACCAGCGCGCGATGGAACGCGTCGGAGAGCCGCGCCGCCTCGTCGCCCGGCACCTGGAACCGCGGCCGCGCCTCGCGCACGTGCGAGCGGCCGCGCGCCGCCAGTTGCCGGCAGGCGTTTTCGCTGCGACTGAGCACTTTGGCGATGTCGGCGAACTCCATCTCGAACACGTCGTGCAGGAGGAAGGCCGCGCGCTCGAGCGGCGAGAGCCGTTCCAGCGTCATCAGGAGTGCGAGCGAGAGATCGTCGGCCAATTCGCTGGCGGTGTCGGGCGAGAGCGTCGTCTCGTCGACGATCGGCTCGGGCAGCCAGGGGCCGACATAGGTCTCGCGCCGCACCCGCGCCGACTTGAGATGGTCGAGGCAGAGCCGCGCGACGGTGCGCAGGAGATAGGCGCCCGGATCGTCGACGCGGTCGCGGGCGGCCGTGTGCCAGCGAATGAACGCCTCCTGCACGATGTCCTCGGCCTCCGACAGCGAGCCGAGCATGCGATAGGCGAGGCCGGTCAGCCGCCGCCGATGCGGCTCGAAGGTCTGCACGGCCGCGTCCTGTTCGCTCATGCTCACGCGGCCTGCTTGAGCACCGGCAGCGGGCTGCCGGCGACGGTGAGCCGCGTGCACGCCTTGCCGTGACCGAGCGCGTATTTCACGGTCGGGTAGACCCGCGAGCTCGCGAGCGCAAAGGCGAGCGAGATGAGGCCGGTCTCGCCCCAGCGCTTCACGATCTCGCTGCGCAACTCGTCCGCCCCCGCCTCATGGGCGAGGCTCGCCTTGGCGAACTGATAAGCGAGCACGGCATCGTCGGGCATGGTCCGCAGATCGCCGGTGATGATTGCGCGCAAGGTGTCGGCGGCGACGCCTTCGCGCTCCGCCATGGTGACGGCGAGCTGGGTGCAGGGGCCGCAGTCGGCGTCGAGCACGCCGGCGATGCCGGCAGCGTAATACGCCTCGCGCGGCACGCCCTTGCGGTATTGCGACATGCCTTGCACTTTCCAGAGCGCCATGACGGCCTTGACGTCGGCGTCGAGCATCTCGCGCAGATAGCTGGTGTCGTATCCGAACTCGCGTTCGAAGGCGGCGATGCGCCGCTTGAGCAGCCATTTCAGCATGGGCATTCTCCTCGATGTAGGGACGGATGAAAGCACAAGCCAGAGCGCGATCGCGGCGGGCGCGAACACGGTGGCGAGATCAGCGAGGACGTGGTCGGCGTGCGCCCGCCCCGACATCGCGTCCGCGACGTGAACGAGCGCATGCAGGATCAGGAACAGGGCGCCGGCGAGCCCCGCCGGCCGTGCGCCTTCGCCGAACGCCAGTGCGGCGAGGGCGAGACCGGTCACCAGATACGCGCAGCCGATGTCGCGGACGAAATGCGGATTAAGCGGCCCCGTCTCCGGCACGCCGGGAACCAGGGCGTACCAGTTCCCCGGATCGACCAGCATGAGGAACCCGTTGGCCGCAAGCGCCAGACCGAGCCCGATGGCCATCGTGATGCGGATGGAACGCATGGCCGCCTCCTGTCTCTGACTGCAAGACGAGGCAGCGGGGCGACGTGTGACATGGGTGGCGGGATTTTTTTGGCGGTCGTCGTTGCAGTATGATGGAGCGCAGCGGCGGCACGGAACCCGGGAGACGCTGATGCGACCTTTCCATCACCTGATTGCGGGGCTCGCCGTCGCCCTCCCCCTCCTCGCCCCTGGCGGCGCGTCCGCGGTCGGGGTCGGGCAGACCTGCGGCGGGATCGCCGGCATCCAATGCGACGCGGGATTATGGTGCGAGACGCGCGCCGGTTTTTGCAATGCGGCCGATGCGCAAGGAACCTGCGTGCAGGTTCCACAGGCCTGCACCCGCGAGTACCGGCCGGTGTGCGGCTGCGACGGGCGGACCTACGGCAACGACTGCGACCGCCGGGCCGCGCGGGTGGCAAAGAAACAAGACGGCCCGTGCAATTGAAGCGGCGTCCCGCCGCCGATCAGCGGCCCGCTGGCGTCTTTTCGATGATGCCGGCGGTAAGCCCGCGCCTGAGCAGCTCGCGCACCGCCGCGGCGCGGCTTGGCATGCGCCTCTTGAAGCGGAAGTCGTCGAGGACGACCAACTCGTCCGGGGACAGCATGATCTGGAGGCGTTCTGCGCGTGATCGGTCTGCCATGGTGGCCTCTCGCATGAGGTCGATTGAGAAAAATTAGTAAGCCCCGATTTGTTAGTCAATAGCGTCATGTTGGTTTTGTTCCCCATGTGGGTAGCAAGCGCTTTGGGACGACAAACAGCCAATAGCGTAAAGTACATAAAGTCGTTTAAAGCAAGCTACAGCGCAAAACCTACACTGTTGCAGTATTTTAAAAGTATATCTTGACTCATCTAGAGTAATGGATATCGTGAGGACATGGCAAAGATCGCCTTGAAATCATACGGCGGGCAGGTTGCCCCCAAATGCGACCGCTGCGGCGCCCAAACGCGGCTGTTCGGGATCGAACAGCTCCCGGCCGTCGAGAAGGCGGAGCTGCGGACATTCGTCTGCATTGAGTGTGATGCCATGCAGGCGGACATCGTGCCGAAGCGGCGTTGACGGATCGATTGAGTCGGAGGCGGTGATGACAATGAGGTACCTGAACGCAGACGGCGCTTTCGACAGCGAGACCACGCGCCTGTTGGGCCTGGCATTCGAGGCAGCCTGCCGGAAACTCGAAGCATCGGGCCAGTCCGCCGAACCAGCCCACGCAGGTTTGACCCGCGAGCTCCTGGCCAAACGCATCATCGCGCGGGCCCGACGGGGTGAGCGAAACCACGATCGCCTCGTCGAAGCGGCGTTGGGCCATGCACTGGGGCCCAATGTGGTGTCGGGTCCCTGGATCACCTCCAAGACAGCCTGAGCGACCTCGCCAACGCTCGCGCGAGCGTCGCAGCGTTCCAGGCCCAATCGAGTATGACAAGCATATCGAGCGTGCTTGGCAGCGCGCGCCACGGTCCGCGCCGGCGCCGCATTCGACTGAACCTCGCGACACCGCCTCAGGCCCGTCGACCCGTTTGAGGAGCCCTCCCCCCTCGTGATCTCCCGCGCGTCCGGCGTTAGGCTCGGGGGCCCATCCGGATCCACCTCAGCACGGAGAAACGCCCCATGTCGCTTACCATCCGCCGCGTCGTCACCGGCCACGACAATGCCGGCAAGGCACGCGTCGTCATCGACGAGATCGGCAAGAACGTCACCTCGGGCCGGCCCGGCGCCAACGCCGCCGTGATCTGGACCACCGAGGGCTTTCCGGTCGATAACGACGGCAACGCTGACACGTCGGGGCGCAAGGTCGGCACCACGCTCGACAACGGCATCGTTTTCCGGGTGGTGAGCTTCGGCCCGGGCGTTACCCCGCGCAACCACCGCACCGACTCGATCGACTTCGCCAGCGTGCTGTCGGGCGAGATCGACATGGAGCTCGACGGCGAGGTCGTGCATCTCAAGGCCGGCGACGTGCTGGTGCAGCGCGGCACCATCCACAACTGGATCAACAACGGCAAGGAGCCCTGCGTCATTGCGTTTGTGCTGGTGGCGGCGAAGCCAGTCACCGCCGGCGGCCAAGTGCTGCACGCGCACGGGTGAGGCTTTGCCGGTTCCATGCGGGTGACGTCCCCGTGGATCGCGAGCCGAGCGACGAGCTCTCGCTCGGCACCCTCTCGCCGCTTCGCAGGGAGAGGGTAAGTGCCCGCGGCAGGGCAATCGCATATCGGACGCAGATGTGCTGCGGCGCGACGATAATCGCAGAGTAACGGACGCTACCGATCGAGCTCCTTGAAATAGCGGTAGATGCCCCACTGGCTGAACGGGATGCGCCGCTTGGACGCGAGATAGGCGGCGATGCGCGGCCGCTTCGCCACCCGGTCGCGCAGCGCGACCACGCGCGGGATGCGCTTCTCGAACCGCTTCATGCGTTTGGGAAAGGCGTAGCGCAGGCCCTCGACGATCTGGAACAGCGAGAGGTCGATGTAGGAGAGCCGCTTGCCGAGGAGGTGCGGCCCGCCGCTCAGCGCAATCACACGCTCGAAATAGCCCATGAATTTGGGCATGCGGTAGCGCCAGAAGTCGGCGGTGCGGCGCTTGGCGGCGGGCTTCTGCTCCTCGTAGTAGAGCCAGCCCGACACCGGATGATGGGTGTCGTGGATGTGGGTCACCATGTCGGCGATGGTGAGCTGAAGCTGATGCGCCCACAGCGCGCCGGCTTCGTCCTTGGGCGCCAAGCCGTGCCGCGCCCCGAGATAGAGCAGGATGTTGGCGGTCTGGCCGATCACCCGGTTGCCGGCCTTGAGCGCCGGCGGCGCATAAGGCGGATGCGGCTCGCGCTGCCGCGCGAAGAATTTTTCGACCGCCTCGCGCCCGCGTTTCCTGCCGACGTCGACGTAGTCGGCGCCGGCCTCTTCGAGCGCGAGGCGGACGAATTCACCGCGGCCCTGGATCGCCGGCCAGTAGTAGAGTTCGTAGCGCATGCCGCCAGGGTAGCCCGGATGAAGAGCAAGCGAAATCCGGATCCGACATTCGCGCCTAGTGTCCCGATTCCGAAGTTCGCAAACACTCGCGGCACATCGGGGCACTAGTGCCCCGCGACTATCGCCAGCCCGACTCGCGGTCGCACGCCGTCCGCGCGCGCGGGTTGGCCTTTTCCCATTCGGTGATGGAGCGGGTTTCGTTGCTGTCCATCTTTTCGTTCATGCACATGCAATACTTGCGGATCACCTCGTCCCTCGCGGCGCCCTTGTTGTCCGCGATGCACTGATTGATCCATTTGACGTCGTCCGCGTCCAAGCGCTGGGCAAGGGCTGCGGTGTTCGGCACAAGCGATCCCGCGAGAAGGAGCAAAGCCGCCATGAACTTCATAGACATGTCTCCAAAGTCGATTTTCTCTCCGAATCACCCAGAAGTGCACAGTGCCACTTGCAGGTTCCGTTTGTAAGTCTCGGTGTCGAGCGATCGTGAAGCTGGAGTTAATGCGCCGCGGCAGGTCGACCTCGTCCTTCGGCACCAAACCGTTCCGCGTCGAGCCTCGATTTCGCCATTGCGCGTCCTAACGGGCGGCGACGGGCGGCTGCGACAGGCCATGGACACGCTTTGGGTTCCATCCGGGCTACACTGATCCTCCAACGAACGGGTCCCCTTCCCCATGAAAATCGACGTGCACGCCCACCAGATCGAGAAATTCTTCCACGACACGCTGGCGTCGCTGCCCGGCGTCAGCGTGAAGGTGAACCCGGACCGGTTCAGCTACCTGGTCAAGGACGGCCAGACCTGGCTGCCGTTCCGGCCGGAGATGTTCGATCCCGACCACCTCATCCGCGAGATGGATCGCAAGGGCATCGACATCTCGATCTTGTCGATGAACACGCCGAGCGTCTACATTTTCGAGGGCCGCCAGCGCGCCGAGCTGGCGATGCGCCTCAACGATTCGCTCACGGCGCGGTTCCAGCGCAATCCGGACCGCGTGCGCGGCTTCGCGACGCTGCCGCTGCCCGACATCGAGGCGTCGCTCAAGGAGCTCGAGCGGATCGCGCACGCGCCTGGGATCGTCGGCATCGGCGTCGGCTCGAATTTCGACGGCGTTGCGCTCGATGACGGCCGGCTCGAGCCGGTCTGGGCGCGCATCAGCGCGCTCGGCCTGCCGGTGTCGGAGCATCCGATGCTGCCGACGTTCGCGGCGCACATGCCGGGCTACGCGCTGCCCATTCGCGTGGGCTTTCCGTTCGACACCACGCTGTGTGTGACCCGGATGCTCTACGGCGGCGTCTTCGAGCGCCACAAGGACCTCAAGTTCATCGTCGCGCACACGGGTTCGGCCTTCCTCGGGCTGCTCGAGCGGCTCGACCACGGCTTCCAGCTCTTCCACGAGTGCCGCGAGCACATCAGCGAGCCGCCGAGCGTGTTTGCGCGCCGGAATCTCTATTACGACACCTGCGCGTTCTCGAAGAATTTCATCGAGATGGCGGTCGGCTACATCGGCGATGACCGGTTCCTGTTCGGAACGGATTATCCATTCATCATTTCGGATCCATCGTACATCGAGGCGCTCGATCTGCCGGATGCGCAGAAACGCAAGATTTTCGGCGATAACGCGCAGCGACTGTTTGGCAACCGGCTGAACGCGGGACGGGCCTGAGCACGCTTTTGAAATTCCACTCGAATCCGTCAGCCGTCATGGCCGGGCTTGTCCCGGCCATCCACGTCTTGCTTGATGCACCAAAGACGTGGATGCCCGCGACGAGCGCGGGCATGACGTGGAACGGTCGGAGCAGCTCGCAACACCTTAGTGCGCTGGGTGCAGCACCGGCTCGCTCGGCGGCGGCGCGGCCGGCGCTCTGTGGCCGTGGGCCGCGCCGACGAAGCTGTAGACCGCCGGCACGACGAACAGCGTGAGCAGCGTGCCGACCGTCATGCCGCCGACCACCACCCAGCCGATCTGGTGGCGGCTCTCGGCGCCCGCACCACTTGCCAGCGCGAGCGGCAATGCGCCGAGCACCATGGCGCCGGTGGTCATCAGGATCGGGCGCAGCCGCAGCACCGCGGCCTCGATCACCGCGCTGATCTTGTCCTTGCCCTGCTCCTGCTGCTGGTTGGCAAATTCAACGATCAGAATCCCGTGCTTGGTGATCAGGCCGACCAGCGTGACGAGGCCGATCTGCGAAAAGACGTTCATGGTGCCGCCGGTCGCCCACAGCGCCCCGAGCGCGCCGGTCATCGACAGCGGCACCGTGAGCAGGATGATGATCGGATCGCGGAAGCTCTCGAATTGCGCGGCCAACACCAGGAAGATGAAGCCGAGCGCGAGCAGGAAGATGAAGGCGAGGCTCTGCCCGGCGGCGCGGAACTCGCGGCTTTGCCCGCTCACGTCGGTCTGCGCGTTGACCGGCAGCACGTCGCGCGCGGCCCGCTCGAGCACGGCAAGCCCGTCGCCGAGCGTATAGCCGGTCTCGACGTTGGCCGAGATGGTCACGGCGCGCAGCTGGTTGAAACGCTTGAGCTCCTTTGGCGCGACCGATTCAAGCACCCGCACGATGTTGGACAGCTGAACCTGCTCGCCCTGCGAACCGCGCACAAAGATGGTCTCGAGCGTCGAGGGCGACGCGCGATCCTCAGCCGACATCTGCACGTAAACGTCATATTGCTTGCCGTTCATCTCGAAGCTCGTGACCTGCCGGCCGCCCAGCAGGGTCTCGAGTGTTCGCCCGATGACGGCGAGGTCGAGCCCGAGGTCGGCGACCTTGGCGCGGTCGAGCTCCACCCGGAACTCCGGCTTGTTGAGCTTGAGATCGGTTTCAATATTCGAGAGGACCGGGCTGTTGCCGATGCGCTCGATCACCTTGTCCGCATACTCCTGGAGCTGGGCATAGGTGCCCGAGGTTTGGATCACGAATTCGACAGGTCGCGAGGACGCGCGCACGCCAAGCGACGGCGCATCGGTGGCGCCGGCGTTGACACCGGGGATGCGGCGAAGCTTCGGGTTGATCTCGGCGGTCAGCGCCTGCTGCTTGCGCGACCGATCATCCCAGTCCTTCAGCCGTCCGATGGCATTGAATTCGGTGACTTCCGGCGACCCCACGATGATGAGGCGGTATTGCATCTCCGGAATCTGTTCGAGCAGCCGGCCGGCCTGGAGGGCATAGCGGTTGGTGAACGCCAGCGTGGCGCCCTCGGGCGCCGACCCGCGCACCTGGATGGCGCCGCGATCCTCGACCGGGGCGAGCTCGGCTTTCAACAGATAGAGGAACAGGCCCCCGGCCGCAGCAACGGCGAGCGCACCCAGCAGCACGACAGGGCGCATCCGCAGCGACGACGCCAGCGCGCGCCGGTAACCATGCTCGAACGAGGTGAAGCCGCGCTCGACCATGGTGAACAGGCGGCCCGGGTTCGGATTGTGCCGCAAGAGCCGCGAACTCATCATCGGCGTGAGGGTCAGGGCGACGAAGCCCGACACCAGCACCGCGCCCGCGAGGGTCAGCGCGAATTCGATGAACAGCTTGCCGGTGCGACCGGGGGCGAACGCGACCGGCGCGTAGACTGCAGCCAGCGTCAGCGTCATCGCGATGATGGCGAAGCCGATCTCGTGCGTGCCCTTCACCGCTGCCGGCACCGGCTCCATCCCGTCCTCGATGTGACGAAAGACGTTTTCAAGCACTACGATGGCATCGTCGACAACAAGGCCGATCGCCAGCACCATCGCCAGCAGCGTGAGCGTGTTGATGCTGAAGCCGAGCGCATACATCAGCGCGCAGGTGGCGATCAGCGAGATCGGTATGGTGACGATCGGGATCATCGCGGCGCGCAACGATCGCAGGAAGAACACGATCACCAGGATGACGAGAACGATCGCCTCGACGATGGTATGGGCGACGGCCCGGATCGAACGGTCGATGAAGACCGTCGTATCGCTGGCGATTTCCGCCTGCAAGCCTTGCGGCAACGACCGGTTGATCTCCGGCAGCACGTTGTTCACGCCTTTGGCGACGTCGAGCGGGTTGGCGGTCGACTGCTTGATCAGGCCGACGACAATGGCAGGGGTGCCATTGTAGCTGTTGACCCGCCGCTCATCGGCGGCGCCAAGCTCGACACGCGCGACCTCGCTGAGCAGGACCTGGTGATTGCCGGAGAGCTTGATCACGATGTCGCCGAACTGTTCGGGCGTGGCCAGGCCGGTGCGCGACAGCACGGTGAACTCGCGGTCCTTGCTTTCGATGCGGCCCGACGGCAATTCGACGTTCTGGGCGCGCAGCGCGGTCTCGATGTTCTGGACCGTCAGCGCAAAGGCGGCGAGCCGCTCGCGATCGATCCAGATGCGCATGGCGTAGCGGCGTTCGCCCAGGATCGACACATCGGCGACGCCGTTGAGATTCTTGAGCCGGTCGACGATGAAGCGGTCGACGTAGTCGGTGATCTCGAGCGGCGACAGGCGCTCGCTGCGGAACGCAATGTACATGATCGCCTGCGCGTCGGCCTCGACCTTGGCGATGGTGGGCTCGTCGATCTCGTCGGGCAGCCGCTTGCGGACCCGGCTGACGCGATCGCGCACGTCGCTCGCCGCGACGTCGGGGTCGACGCCGAGGCGGAAGCGCACGGTGATGCGGCTGGTCTCGGCGCGGCTCGTCGATTCAAGCACGTCGATGCCGGCAATGCCCGCGATCGAGCCTTCCAGGATCTGCGTGACCTGGCTTTCGACAATGCTGGCGGAGGCGCCCGAGTAGCGGGTCGAGACCGATACGGTGGGCTCGTCGATGTTGGGATATTCGCGCACCGTCAGGCGCTGAAACGACACGATCCCTACCAGGATGAGGATGAGGCTGAGAACGGTCGCAAAGACCGGTCTGCGGATGCAGAACTCGAAGCCGCCCATGTGGTTAGCCTCAGCCCGGAACGCGCGGGTCGGACGACACGATCTCGACCGGCGCGCCGTGGCGCAGGCGCTGCTGTCCGGCAGTCACCACGATCGTATCGGCCGCGATGCCGTCCAGGATTTCCACGTGGCCGGCCTTGCGGTCGCCGAGGCGGACCTTGGTCTCGACCGCCTTGCCGTCGACGATGAGGTAGACGAACGATTCGTTGCCGCGCGGAACGATAGCGCTCTCCGGCACCGTGACGACCGCGTTGACCTGCGGACCCTTGAGGGTGATGCGCGCGAACAGGCCGGGCCGCAACGCGCGATCCTCGTTGGGCAGGCGGGCGCGGATCTTCAAGGCGCGGCCGTTCACGTCGACCATCGGATCGATGGCATAGACCGTGCCGGTGAAGGTGCGGTTCGGGAATGCATCGACCGTCACATGCGCGCTCTGCCCGGGCGTGACGCTCGCCAAGAACCGCTCGGGGACGTTGAAGTCGAGCTTCAGGGTATCGATCTTCTCGAGATTGACGATCGTCGTCCCGACATTGATGAAGGCGCCGACCGAGACCGCGCGCAGCCCGACGGTGCCGGCGAACGGCGCCAGCAGCGCATGCTTGCTCAGCCGCACGCGCGCGAGCTCGAGCGTTGCGCGGGCGCTGTCGAAGGCGGCCTTGGCCTCGTCGCGTGCCCGCTCGGTGATGTTGCCGGATTCGGCAAGCCGCACCGCGCGTTCGTAGTTGGCCTTGGCGAGATCGTGGCGCGCCTCCTGGTCGGCGACCTCGGCGCGGGCGATCGAGTCGTCGAGCTTGACCAGCACGTCGCGCAGCTTGACCTGCTCGCCCTCCTTGAAAACGATTTCCGCAATGCGGCCGGCGATCTCGGGCGCGATGTTCACCGACTCGTCGGACTGCAGGCTGCCGACCGCGCGGATGTCCGAGGTCGCGGTGGCGGCGCGGGCGCTGGTGGTCTCGACCGGCACCAGGTTGACGGGGCGGCGCGGGGCCTTGCTGTCGGGCGCCGCGTCCTGCGCCCGCGCCGGTCCGAAGCCGGTGGGCGCAAACTGGGCGGTAGCCGCCATCGCCGCCAGGCCGACGCCCAGCGACACGGCCGTGACCAGGGATTTCTTCATGGAAATCGCCTCCTCAACCCCTCGATCGCAAGCCCCGACCGCAGGCGCATTAGATGCCCCTCCTGCGTCATTGTCGCCGGAAAAATGCACGACAATAAGACGGCGCGTTAACAAGACGATGCGTTCGACCGTGACGCATTGACTTCGACCGCCTGGAACGCGAGCAGGCCAGCTTCGATCTCGCTTTCATCGATGCCGATAAAGCGGCTTACGATGGCTCCTACGCGCCTTGCGAAACGCGGGAAAACTGCGGATATTCACGGTGGATTGGAGCCAATTGGAGAATCGCGGATTAACCCGCAACTTTCAGGATTTCTACCAGCGGGCGGCTGCGGCCTCGAAGATCGCGCTGGACGCCAGCAAGGCCAAGGGCCCCGAGGAGTTCAGGACCCTCATCGTGCAATTGCGGGCCGCCTGCACCGGCTGCCACGCGCTGTATCAGAAGACGGATTCCTGATCGTCTCCGCTTGCTCGTCGCTTGCTCGGGGACGCGTCGTTGCGAGCACCTCCGCCGCGACCGGCGTGGTGGTCGCGGCGGCGGGATCGATTGCCGGTGGACAAACGCAGAGGCCGGATGGCGAACCGCAAGTGTTATCGCATCGGCCGATCGGCGACCGGGCTCGGCCTGTTCGCGACCACGCCAATCGCGAAGGGCGCGTTCATCGTGGAATATTCCGGTCCGCGGATCCCGACGCGGGAGGCGCACGCGCGCGAGGCGAAGACCCGCTGCCGTTACATGTTCGAGATCAACAGCCGCTGGACCGTCGACGGATCGGGCCGCCGCAATATCGGCCGCTACGCCAACCACTCCTGCCGGCCGAATGCCGAAAGCGTGCTCGCGAAGGGCAAGGTGATCCTGCGCGCGATCAAGGCGATCGCGCCCGGCGAGGAGATCACCTACGACTACGGGCGCGAGTATTTCGAGCTGTTCATCAAGCCGAAGGGATGCCGGTGCGCGAGGTGCACGGGCGGACGGAAGCGGTCAAGTACAGGATGGGTTGAGCCTTGAGCGCGTTTACGCGCGTCTGCGACGCGCTATGGCGAAAGCCATCACGGACACGTGGACGGGCTCGACAATGGTGGGTTTCGCTGCGCTCAACCCACCCTACGATCCTTATCGATCTGGTGGGGGCTCTCGTCGTAGCCGTGGCGGCTTGAATAGAACATCAGCGCCATCAGGCCGAAGCCGACAAGGAGCGAAAGGCCGGTGCCGAGAATGATCGCGGCCCAGGCCCAGCCCGGCATCTCCACGACCACCATCGCCCACATCTCGTAGGTGATCCACAACACGAAGGCGAGCAGGCCCAGAAGCGAGACGACGGTAAGCACTTTGGCCATGGTCCGGCCCCGACGTTTGGTTGTCGCCGATCAGCGACGCTCCTTTTGTATATGGGGACCGCGACGGCATTCAGCAAACGCATGAGGGACACCGGCGCGGACAGTTGAGGGCGCGCGGAGGCGCCGATATGGTGCATCGGCGCCGCGCGGGACGCGCGGCAATTGGGTTCAAACGGGGAAATCGATGGCGCAGATCACTGAAAACACGCTCCGGCAGCAGATCACCGATTGCACGCGCATGATGGTCATGGCCGAACTGCTCGACTACAGCGGCCACGTCAGCGCGCGCATTCCGGGCACCGACCGGTTCCTCATCCCGCCCCGCGACGCCAGCCGGGCCGGCCTCAAGCCGGACGAGATCGTAGTCTGCGACCTCAACGGCAAGGTGCTGGAGGGCAAGGGCCCGGCCCCGACCGAGACCGCGATCCATTCCGGCGTCTATCGCAACCGGCCGGACGTGATGGCGGTCGGCCACGGCCATCCGCCGATGTCGACGCTGTTCACCATGGTCGACCGGCCGATGGTGGCGATCCGCAACTATGGGTTCCGCTTCATCGGCACGCCGGTCCATCCCGACCCGACCCACATCCGCACCGCCGAACAGGGCGACGCGGTGGCGAAGACGCTCGGGCAGTGCAGTTGCTGTCTCTTGCGCGGGCACGGCAGCGTGGTCGCGACCAACAGTATCCCCGAGGTGTTTCTCGACAGCCTGGAGATGGAGGAGAACGCGCGCAGCACAGTGCAGGCTTCGGCGCTGGGCAAGCTTCTCCCGATCACGCCCGAGGAGGTCGATCTGCTGAAGGTTAGCTTCGCGCGCAACACCTACCGCATCGCCAAGACGTGGGAGCATTACCAGGAGAAGGCACGGCTCATCGGCATGTTGTGACGGGACGCGCCGGACGAGCGCATTGCCGCACCCGGTGGCGCGGCGGCGGCGCATGACCTAACATCGAGATGGACGGCGTCATGAACGGAAACAATGGATTGACGCGGCGGGGCGTGCTCGCCGGCAGCGCGGCGCTGGCGCTGCCCGCGTTGACGTGGCCGGCGGCGGCGCAGACCGTCGACATCGCCGCTGCCAAGCGCGAGGGCAAGGTCACGCTCTATACGTCGGCGCCAATCGCGGCGGCGCAGAAGGTCGCCAATGCCTTCCAGCAGAAATACGGGATCACGGTCGAGCTGTTTCGCTCGGGCGGCACGCAGGTGCTGCGCCGCTTCATGCTGGAGCAGGAGGCGGGCCACGCCGGCTGCGACGTGCTGGTCTCTTCCGATCCCGCCGCCGTGCTCGACATCGCCGCCAAGGGGATGTTCGTGCCGTTCAAGCCCGAGGGCTTCGACCAGGTGCCGCCGGGGCTCAATGATCCGAACGGTCGGTTCGTGGCGCAGCGCGTGAGCCTGATCTCGATCTACGGGCGCACGGATCTCTTTCCGCTCAGCGACATGCCAAAGACCTGGGACGACCTCCTGAGCCCCCGCTTCAAGGGCAAGATGGTGATGACCAACCCGTCGTTCACCTCCCTGCAGCTCGGCGTGGTGGCGATGATGGCGAAGCTGCGCGGCTGGCAGTACTATGAGAAGCTCAACAACAACGACGTCGTGATCGTGCAGGGCAACGAGCAGGCGCTCAACCTGGTGAAGACCGGCGAGCGGCCGGTCGCCGCCGGCGCCGACAGCCAATACGCCAACGAGGCGCGCATGGCGGGGCACCGGGTCGCCAACGTATTTCCGAGCGACGGCACGTTCGCGATCCCGGCGACCACCTCGGTGGTGAGGACCTCGAAGAGCCCGAACGCGGCGAAGCTGCTGGCCGAATACACGCTGAGCCTCGAAGCGCAGAAGCTGTGGCCGCAGAGCGGCATCTACGCGGCGCGGGTCGACGTCGAGCCGCCGGCCGGCAGCCCAAAAATCGGCGACATCAAGGTGATCCCGATGGACTATGCCTATATCACCAGCGTGACCGCGCAGGTGAAGCGCAGGTTCAGCGAGATATTCTCGACCTGATCCCCGCACACAGGAGCCGTGCGATGAGACTCGATCCCGCCGCCACTTTCGCGATCGTCCTCCTGATCGGTTTCCTCGCGGGCCTGATCTTCGATCGGGTCGCCGGTCCCAGCTGGTTGACCCGCCAGATCGCAGGGAAAGCGCGATCGCTTGTTACCAGCGTGCTGATTGGCATCGCCGGGGCCTTTCTCGGCTTGCATCTGGGGGGTCTGCTTGGGCTCGCCGTCACGGTGCAGCTTGTCTGCGCGGTGGTTGGAGCGGTCGCGGTGCTGTGGGGCTGGCGGATGGTGCGCTGATCAGCGCGGCGGCACGTCGACCGGCATGCAATTGGGGCGGCGCTGCGCGATGCAGTCGTCGATCCTGCGGGCATCGACCAGCGCGTTGACCAGCCAGACGCCGATCCCGACGATGACGGCGAAGAACACCAGCAGCACGATGTTGGCGCGGCGGCGTTCGGCTTCGGTTTCGTTCTCGCTCGTGCTTTTGCTGTTGTTTTCCTCGGGCGGAGGCTTGGTCATGCTCCGATCATCGTATCACTTGTTCTCCGTGCCGAGCACTTCCTTGGCGAGCGGGCCCCACTTGGCGTTCTCGGACTTGTAGAACGCGAGGAACGCGGCCGGGTCCATCGGCTCGGGATCGATGGCGTCGCGCTGGAGCTTGGCGCGGACGTCGATATCCTGCCAGCCCTTGAGCACAGTCGCATTCATCTTGGCGACGATATCGACCGGGATGCCCTTCGGCCCCGACAGCGCGAACCAGACCTCGGCGACGATGTTCGAGAACCCCTCTTCCAGGAACGTCGGAACGTTGGGGTACTCGCCGACGCGGCGGCGCGAGGTGACCGCGAGCGCGCGCACGCGGCCGGAGGCGATCGTGCCGGCGGCCGAGGTGAGTGCGGTCGAGGTGACCTGGATGTGGCCGCCGACGATGTCGGTCATCGCCTGACTGGCGCCGCGATAGGCGACGTGCTGCAGCGTGATGCCGGTCTCCTTCTGGAACAGCATGAAGGCGAGGTTCGCCTGCGAGCCCGGCGAGGGCGAGCCGTAGTTGAGCTTGCCGGGATTGGCCTTGGCATAGGCGACGAACTCCTTGAGGTTCTTCGCCGGCACGTCGTTGTGGACGAGCAGCACCGCCGGCGGGCCGCCGAAATCGACGATGTGGGTGTAGCCGGTGATCACATCGGCGGGCGGGTTGGGCGTGATGGCGGACGCGATGATGAGCCCGCCGACGCCCGACACGAACAGCGTGTAGCCGTCGGGCGGCGAATTCACCGCCTCGGCCGCGGCGATCAGGCCCGACGCGCCGGGCTTGTTCTCGGGCACGAACTGCTGCCCGAGCGCATCGGAGAGCTTCTGCGCCGCAAGCCGCCCGAGCATGTCGGCGGTGCCACCGGCGGTGAACGGGATGAGGATCTTCACCGGCTTCGCCGGCCAGGTCTGGGCGTTGGCGGGTAGCGGGAACGATGCAAGGCCGAGAGACACCAGAATTGCGAGCAGACGCATTGTCACTCTCCACTTCCATCGCATGCGCGACAGATATAGAGGCGCGGATCGTTCGAGCAAGTGCTCGGCCGTGCGATCAAAAGTCGTACCGAGCCGTCAGCTTTGTCGCCCTTTCCTCGCTTGCGGGGACGGGATTGGCGCGAAGAACTCCCGCGAGAAAAAGCCGCTACGATCACGCCAGCCATTGACCCCTTGTGCTTACCGCCGGGATCTAATGATAGCGCTGTAGGCACCCCGAGGAGGAGGCCCCGGCCGTGCACCCTGAGATTTCTCGATCGTGACTTCCGTCAGCAGCGAATCCAGCGGAGCCCAGGGATCACCACCGGCGCTTGATTGGAGGAGGATGGTTGTCTCGAACGATACGCATCCATCCGTGAGATGGATCACCAGAAGCCCCCCTTTTCCCGCGCGGGCAAGACGATCGGCCCAAGAGGTTTGCTGCCCATCTTCGTTTGCAACGAATCGATAAAGGACTGCGTATCCGGTGAGCGGTCCCAGCGTGACGCCTTCGCGCGAGCCATGATGCTCGAGGCCTTGCGGACCAAGAGGGGTGTATGGATAGCCAACCCATTCCTTTCGCCGCGCAGCGCGCTCCGCCGCCGTGGCCGGCTGCAGTTCCGCCCGATCACCAAAATGGTAGAGGCCGCCCGCTCCTTCATAAGCAAGGTATCCCGGCCCATGGTAGCCGTAGGGAATGTTTCGCCAATTCGGGCCTGATGCCGTCAGCAGGTACGTCCACGTCTCGCCCTCTTGTTCGATCCGGTAGTAGCTGTAGCCCCATTCAGCGAACCTGCAGGCGCGATCCTCCGACCGCGCGGCGTCATGTGCGATCCCGAATAGAGCAAGGGCGCAGAGGAGGCTGCTCAGTTTGCTCATCTTGAATCCCGGACCAACGGACCGTCGGACTTAGATCAGTTCGATGGCGAAAGCGCGGCGGAGGACTTGCACAGAGTTCGGGTGAGAACGCGCCGACCGCCAGCGCAGGTCCGCATGGGGCCAAGAGCGACAAGAGGGTCGCTCGCAGCAGTCCCATTTCTCAGGGCGGAGCTATTCGGGTAATCCCGCGAGCCGTAAACCTTCCGAGTAACTATTCCAGACGCTTTCTGGCCAGTGCCTCAAGCGCTGGCGCACCCTGGAAATGGTTATGTGCGGGTCGATCGCCAGAAGTTCCTGGATCGCGGCAGCGGCGTTATCCCGTTGCCCCAGTCTTGCGAGGCTTGCAGCCAAAAGACGCAGCGCACGTGCGGAACGAGGATTTTGAGCCAATCCCTTTTTCGCCGCTGCCGCAGCATCGTTAAATTGTCCCCCAACGAAATAGGCAAAGGCCCTGGTTGCATCCATGACCCATGCTCTTGGGTCGCGGGGACTGAGTCGCTCGGCGCGGCGCAGCAACTCAAGCGCCGCGACTGGATTTTGGATCGCTTGATTCCAAGCCGCAATTGTCAGGGCCATTGCCGAATTTGGATTCAAGCGCAACGAGCGATCGAGAAGTTCTCTTGCGCGATCCTGGTCCATGCCAAACGATCGCCCCGCGTACGCGGCCATCCACAATACGTTAGCGTCTTCCCGGGCCAACTCGATCGCGCGCACGGCAAGGCGAAGGCCCTCGATCGCTTCCGCCTCCAGATTTTGCGCCCACCACTGGACGCGACGTTCCACGTAACAATAGGCTGCAAGGCCAAGCGCTGGCGCGTAGCAGGGATCGATGGCGAGGGCTTGTTCCAGGCAGCGGAGGGCCGCCGCAAGGCTTTGCTCCGTAAATTCGTATTCGAACTGCTGCGCGCGCAAGAGCAGGTCATATGCATCGAGATTTGCCGCCGGCTTGTGCTTCACCCGCTCGATCTCGGCGAGCTGCAGCTTCGGCTCGATCGCACCGACTACGCTTTCGGTCATGCGATCCTGCAGATCGAAAACGTCGCTCATTTCGCCGTCGAAGCGATCGGCCCAGATGTGGGAGCCGGACGTAGTATCAACGAGTTGCCCCGTAAACCGAAGACGATGGCCCGCGCGCCGAACGCTTCCCTCCAGCACATAGCGGACACCAAGCTCGCGCCCAATCTGACGGACATCAACGATCTTGCCTTTGTAGGTGAAGGAAGAGTTGCGTGCGATGACGAACAGCCAGTTGCAACGAGAGAGCGCGGTGATGATGTCCTCGGCCATGCCGTCGGCGAAATAGTCCTGCTCGGGATCGCCGCTCATGTTCGTGAAGGGAAGGACGGCGATCGAGGGTTTGTCCGGAAGCTCGATTTCGGGTCTTGGCTCGTTCGCGGCGACGTTGGCGGGGGTTGCGAGCTTCTCCGCCTCCCGCACCGCCCCCACGAAGCGAATCCCTTTACGGGGCAGTGTTTTGATCAGATGCTGTAGCTCGCCACTATCGCCGATCGCGGTGCGCACCGCATTAATGCAGGTGGTCAACGCCGTTTCAGAGATGATGCGTCCGTTCCATAAGGCCGAGATGAGTTCGTCCTTGCTGACGACGCGTTCCCGGTTTCGAAGCGCGTATGCCAAGAGATCAAAGACCTTGGGCTCAATCGATATGAGAACGCCCCCGCGACTGAGTTCGCGCCGGTCCGTATCGAGCGCGCAATCTTTGAAATAGTAGAGCAATGTGTCGCTCCAGCGGCTCGTACTGGTCGATCCTAACACGCTTCGGGCGGAGGGAAAATCAAGCTAGTCCTAAGAATAAGCTGAGCGATTCCTAAAGCGCGCCAGTCTGAGCCGCGCCATACTTCAACCGATTCAAGATTGGGCGGAACTTTCGATTCGGAGAATCGCCATCGAGATCGCGAGGAGGATGTTTCTCAACAGATCACATCTCACCAGAATGCAAGATCTTGACAGCGGTTCACTCCGATCAGTTCCTGGAGTACTGGAAAAATGTCATGAACCGACTCGCCAGATTCACCCTTGGGGAGGAATTGCGGCTGTTGCAGCGGTCCATCCTCCTCATCGCCGTCACCGTTGCCTCTGCAAGCGGCGCCGTGGCGCAGGCGCCGGGCCGTGCAATCATGATCGTCGTTCCGACCACGGCAGGCACGGGTCCCGACATCTTGGCTCGCACGATCGGTGAGGAGCTTCAGCAGCGCTGGGGCCAACCAGTCATCATCGAGAATAAGGCCGGAGCAAGCAACACCATAGGCACTCAGTTCGTTGCGCGAGCGGCGCCTGACGGCAATACGTTGCTAATGGCCGCTAATCCCTTTACCGCCACCATTAGCCTGTTCAAGAGCGTGCCCTACGACCCGGTGAACAACTTTGCGCCCATCGTCCAGGTCGCTACTGGTTCGCTTGGGCTTGCTGTACACCCCTCTATTCCGGCGTATTCCACCAAGGAATTCATCGAATACGTCAAGGCCCGGCCGGGCCAGCTCAATTACAGTTCTCCAGGTGTTGGCGTACCGCATCACCTCGCCATGGAACTTTTCAAGCTCGTGGCCAAGGTCGAGATGAATCATGTCCCCTATCGCGGAACGGCCGGCGCAACGCAGGATCTCGTCGGCGGTCACGTTAGCGCAGGCTTCCAAGCCGTCCACGTTGCCTTGCCGCTCGTGCAAAATAATCAACTTCGCTTCTTGGCTGTTGCCGGCAAGGAGCGGTTACGCGTTGCACCCGACGTGCCGACGTTCATTGAAGACGGCCTGCCTGTCGAAGTCGATTTTTGGTACGGAGTTTTTGCGCCGGCCGGAACTCCGCCGACAATTGTCGAACGCTACAACAAGGAAATCAACGACATCATTCGCGTGCCAGGGATTGTCGAAAAACTTGCTAAACAAGGGTTGATGGTCGCCGGCGGGACGCCCGAGCACTTGGGCAGGTTTATCGTTGAGGACATCGTCAAATGGCAGAAGGTCATCAGGGAGGCCGGGATCACTGCTGAATAAGACGTGGTCACTGAAGAGTCAGTCGCAATTTGTGCCCAATCGCTTCGAGGGAGACGTCGGCTTCTGGTCGGAACCGGCAAATCTCAGAACGAGCACATGTGTTCCGGATCGCCATTGACAGCGGACCTGTGCGCGCGCCGCGACCTCCAGCTTGCATCTGTCAGGCTATGGCTGGGCGTTAATGAGCCACGCCCTAACCTGAGGGCGAGCGCCCCATCGTCTCCTTCACCTGCGCGACCAGCTGCTTGAGGGTGAAGGGCTTCGGCAGAAAGTCGTACTTCTCGGGGTCCGGCAGGCTCTTCTGGAAGGCGTCCTCGGCGTAGCCGGACACGAAGATGACCTTGAGGTCGGGATGGCTCTTGCGCAGCTCCTTGAACAGCGTCGGGCCGTCCATTTCCGGCATCATCACGTCGGACACCACGAGATCGATATTGCCGCCGTGGCGCTCCAGCACTTCGATCGCCTCGACGCCGTTGCCGGCCTCCACAACTGTATAGCCACGAGACGTGAGCCCGCGCGCATTGAGCACGCGCAAGCCCTCCTCGTCCTCGACCAGGAGGATGGTGCCGTGGCCGGTGAGGTCGGTGGCGGTGCGCTGCGCATCCTGGGCTGCCGAGATGGCGTCCGCCATCTTGGGCGCGGTGGCTTCGGAGAATTGCGGCACCTGCACGTCGTCAGCGGCCGGAATGTAGCGCGGGATGAAGATGCGGAAGGTCGCGCCCTTATCAAGCTCGGAGTCGACGTAGATGAAGCCGCCGGTCTGCTTGATGAAGCCATAGACGGTGGCGAGGCCGAGCCCGGTACCCTTGCCGATGTCCTTGGTGGTGTAGAACGGATCGAAGATCTTATCGATGATCTCGGGCGCGATGCCGGTGCCGGTGTCAGTGACCGCGATCTGCACGTACTCGCCGAGCGGCATGCCCTTGTACTGCAGGCGGGCGCTTTCCTCGGCGCTGACATTGCTGGTGCGGATCGTGAGCACGCCGCCGTCGGGCATCGCGTCGCGCGCGTTGACCGCAAGATTGATGATCGCCTGCTCGAACTGGCCGACGTCGGCCTTGATCTGCCAGAGGTCGCGCACCAGCGGGATGTCAAGCTTGACCTTCTCGCCAATGAGCCGGCGCAGCAGCATGCTCAGATCGGGCAGCGTCTCGCTGAGCTCGATCGTCTGCGGGCGCAGCGTCTGCTTGCGCGAGAAGGCCAGCAGTTGCCGCACCAGGCTCGCGGCCCGGTTGGCGTTCTGCTTGATCTGCATGATGTCCTGGAACGACGGATCGGTGGGCCGATGCGCATTCAGCAAGAAGTCGGTCGCCATCATGATGGCGCCGAGCAGGTTGTTGAAATCGTGCGCCACGTTGCCGGCGAGGCGGCCGATCGTCTCCATCTTCTGCTGCTGCACCACCTGGTTCTCAAGTGCGCGCTTCTCGGTGGTGTCGAGCGCGTAGACGATGGCGGCTTCCTGGTCGCGCTCCTGTTCCTCGACCGCGGTTACGAAGAACGAGGCGGAGCGGTCGCCGGCACCGTCGAGCGCGGCGTCGATCGGGGCGATGTCGCCCTGCCCCGCGGCCGCCTTGCTGATCGAGGCCTCTAGCGCCGGGCGGTCGCGCTCGGCGACGACCGACAGGATCGAGCGGCTGTCCGCCCCCTCGCCCTTGAGCACTGGATGAAAGAGGCGCGCGAACAGGCCGTTCCAGCGGACGATGTTGCCCTGCTTGTCGACGGTGGCGATCGCCATCGGGGTGTTGTTGAAGAAGTGCACGAAGCGCTCTTGCGCGCGCAACGGGTCGACGCCGCCGTCGCGGGCGCGATTGAGCACGAGTGTGCGCGAGGGACCGGCAAGTCCGTCGGCACCGAACGCGACTTTGTGGAACAGGCGGGCCGGGACGGTGCGGCCGCCGCGGGTCTTGAGCTCAATGTCGACGATCTCAGTCTTCACGTCGCCGGGAGCGGCCGTGAGCGTGGTGAGGAGTGCGGCGCCCTCCCCGGCCACGATGTCGCTGAGCTTGAGCCCGCCGGAGCCGACCTGCGCCAGGTCGTGGTCGAGCCATTCCGCCAGCGTCGCGTTGAGGTAGGAGAGATTGCCGTCGGCATCGACCGAGAAGAAGCCCGCTGGGGCATGGTCGAGATAGTCGATGGCGTGCTGGAGCTCCTGAAAGACGTTCTCCTGCCGTTCGAGCTCGCGGGTCACGTCGGCGAGCGACCACACGGTCACCCGCGCCTCGCGTTTGCCGTCGCCGAGCGGCCGCACGCGCATCCGCAGCCAGCGCCCCGGCTCGCCCTTGTGGGTACCGACCCGCACCTCCTCCTGCAGCCGACGGCCTTCGCGCGCGGCCTTGAGCAAGCGATAGACCGCCTCCGACACGCCGGGGTCGCCAATGAAGACGCGCTCGACCGGCCGCACGTCGCCGGCGACGGTGGCGCCGATCAGCTCCAGATAGGCCGCATTGGCGTAGATCACGCGACCGCCGGCGTCGGTGACCAGGATGCCCTCGTGCGCGCCGTCGACCACCGACTTGAGCAGCGGGCTGGCCGCGTCCTTGCCGGCCATGCGGAGGATGCCAGCGGCGAGCGCGAACAGCAGAAACACGCCGACCATGGCCAGCACCGCCAGGAAGGCCAGGATATAGGGCTCGGCGTTAGTGCGGCCGATCAGGATGAGGCCGATGGCGGCGCCGACCAACACGACCGCGATCAGGAGCACGAGGCCGATGCTGCCACCGTGCTGGCCCGTACGGGTGCGGTCGAGCGCCGCACGCGCGATCTCTCCGGTCACGTCCTGTTGCGCCATGGTCGGCTGGCGACCTGCTCTCTTCTAATTCTCAGTGCCTCAGTCGCCGTATTCGCGCAAGGGGTTCGCGTAAAACGAGTCTCGGCAAAGATTCGCGTAAGACGAGTCCTGCGATGGTTCCGGGTTGCATGGGCCATCTCTGGCTAGCGACCTCCGGCGACCGCGCGATTGAGCCGCATCACGTAGCCGATGATCTCGGCCACCGCCTGGTAGTGCTCGGGCGGGATCTCCTGATCGATCTCCACGGTTCCATGCAGCGCCCGCGCGAGCGGCGGGTTCTCCACGATCGGAATGTTGTGGGCGGTCGCCACCTCGCGGATCTTGCGCGCGATCAGATCGACCCCCTTGGCGACGCAAATCGGCGCGTTCATGCCGCGCTCGTATTTGAGCGCGACGGCGAAGTGGGTCGGGTTAGTGATCACGACGTTGGCTTGCGGCAGTGCCGCCATCATGCGCTTGCGCATGCGGGTCTGGCGGATCTGCCTGATCTTGGCCTTGATGCCGGGGTCGCCCTCGGTCTGCTTGAACTCCTCCTTGAGCTCGCGCATCGACATCTTCTGGCGTTCGAACCATTGCCGGTACTGGAACAGGTAGTCGGCCGCGGCGATGAGCGCGAGCACCGCCACCACCGCGCCCAGCATTTGCAGGGTCAGCGTCAGGGTCATCGGCAGCATGGCGGCCGGATCGGTGCGGACCAGCGCATCGAGCCGGAACCGTTCCGGCCACAGCAGCGCCGTCATGATGGCGCCGATCAGCGCGAGCTTGAGCAGGCCCTTGATGAAGGTTGCCAGCGTCTGCTTGGAGAACAAACGTCCGAAACCGGCCATCGGCGAAATCTTGGAGAGCTTGGGCTTGAGCGACTCGCCCGACCACACCAGGCGGTGCTGGACCAGGTTGCCGCCGATCGCCGCCAGCGCCAGCACCAGGAGCGGGAGCGCGACCACGGCGATCACCTCGAAGCCGATCTGGCTGATCACATGGGTGAAGCCGCGGCCATCGATGCGGATGGACGAGGAATGGGCGATCAGGCCCCGCAACGTGGTGCTGACGCCGGTCGCCATCGAGCCCGCGAACGCCATCAGGATCAGGGTCCCGCCGGCGATCACGAACCAGGTGTTGACCTCCTGACTCGATACGACGTCGCCTCGCTCGTGCGCTTCGTCGAGCCGCTTTTGGGTCGGGTCTTCTGATCGCTCGGTATCGTCTTGGTCGTCGGCCATTGGGCTTTCACGAGTAAGGCGCGAGTTCGCGCAGGACGCCTTCGAGCGAGTTGAGGAAGACGCTCATCATGGCGCCGGCGACCAGCACCAGGATCAGGAACCCGACGATGATCGACAGCGGCAGGCCGACGAAGAAAACCTGCATCTGCGGCATCAGGCGCGAAAGCACGCCGAGGCCGACGTTGAAGAGAAGCCCGAACACGATGAACGGCGCCGAGAGTTGAATGCCGATCCGAAACGCGGTCGCGACCATGCGCGTGGTGAGCGCGGCGACGTCGCCCAGGAGTGGCACCTCGCCCGGACGGAACAGCGTATAGCTGTCGTTGAGCGCGGCGATCACCAGGTGGTGAAGATCGGTGGCGAAGACGAGGGTGAGGCCGAGCAGCGTCAGGAAATTCGCCACGATCACGCTCTGCTGGCCCTGGGTCGGGTCGACCGCGGTAACGAAGCCGACCCCGAGCTGCTGGGCGATGACGAAGCCGGCGACCTGCAGTGCCGAGATCAGCAGACGGACGGTAAGACCGAGCACCGCGCCGACGAAGACTTCCTGTCCGAGCATCGCCGCAACCGGGCCGAAGGTGCGCAGATCGATGGTGAAGGCGTTGCGATGGAGCGGCAGCAGCACCGCCGCGAGCATGAGCGCCAGCGTGAGGCGCACGCGAGCCGGGACGCTGCGCTCGCCCAGTCCCGGCAGCAGCATCACCATGGTGCCGACGCGCGCGAACACCAGCAGGAAGGTCGCTGCCAGGGCCGGAAGGAATGAGATGTCGACGCGCATTCGGAATCTCTGTTCTCGTCATGCCCGGCTTTATGCCGGGCATCCACGTCTTTCTTTGTCGTCTCAAAGACGTGGATGGCCGGGACGAGCCCGGCCATGACGTGGATAGTTTTGCGCCCTCACCCTGCGATGATGCGCGAGGCGAGCCGCGTCATGTGGCTCTGCAACAGATCGGCCATGAACGGCAGCACGAGCAGCATGGTGACGAAGATCGCGATGATCTTGGGCACGAAGGCGAGCGTCATTTCCTGGATCTGGGTCAGGGCCTGGAACAGCGAAATGACGATGCCGACGACAAGTCCGACCAGCATGAGCGGGCTTGAGACCAACACCAACGTGAGAATGGCGTCGCGCGCTACGTCGAGCACTTCCGGTCCGGTCATCGTTACGCTTCCTCCTCTGTGAGTGGTGATGGAGCTCCGGCGGCGCTTGCGCGGCGCCCGCAATGACAAGCGACTAGTGCCCCGAACCTGAAGTTCGCACGCCAGCGCCGCGAGTCCGATTGCGAACCTCGGGTTCAAAGGGGCACTAGAATCATAGAGTGCCAGTGTCCCTTTGATTCCGAAGTTCGCATGCGAGTGTGCCGCAACGTTTGCGAACTTCGGAATCGGGACACTAGATCGGCATCCGCATGATTTCCTCGTAGGCCTGGATCATGCGGTCGCGCACCGAGACCATGGCCTCGACTGCGACCTCGGTCTCCGACACCGCGGTGACCACGTCGACGATGTTGGCCTTGCCGGTCACCATCGCCTGCTGCTGGGCATCCGACTTGCGGCCGGCCTCGGCGACGGAGCCGAGGGCGTCCTTGAGCAACGATCCGAAACTTGGGCCGCCGCTGCTCTCGCCCACAGCCTTGGCGAGGCCGCTCGTGGGATCGGCGATGCGCGCGAGGCTGGCATAGGCATTGGCGGCAGCGGATGGCGAGGTCATGGGATGGTCCTTGCGAGTGTTTCGGCTCAGGCTTTCAGGATCTCGAGGGTGCGCTGGATCATGCGGCGGGTCGCGCCGATGACATTGATGTTGGCCTCGTAGGACCGCTGCGCCTCGCGCATGTCGGTCATCTCGACCAGCGAATTGACATTGGGATATTTCACGTTGCCGTTGGCATCGGCGGCGGGGTGGCCGGGATCGTACTTCAGGCGGAAATCGGACGGATCGTTCTTGGCCTTGCCGAGCGTCACGACGCGTGCGTCGAGCGCGCGGTCGACCTCACTCCGGAAGGTCGGGATCCGGCGCCGGAACGGGTCGGAGTCTGACTTCTGGGCGGTCGAATCCGCGTTCGCGAGGTTTTCCGAAATGATGCGCATGCGTCCGGCTTGCGCGCGCATGCCGGAGGCTGCGATCGCGATCGATTTGAGAAAGTCCATCGTCCCTCACCTCTTCTGTCGCTCACTCTCTGGTCGAACGCGCTAGAGTCGCACTCGTTTAGACTGACTCGTGCGCGGCCCGCCTTCTTTGCTTTTGAGCATGATCTTTTCGGAAAACCGGTTTCCACTTTTCCGGATCATGCTCTAGCGTTTGCCGAGCGCGCTCTTGATCAGCCCGAGGCCGCGCGCGTAGAGCGCAGTCGCGGCCTGGTAGTCCATGGCGTTTGACGCCACTTTGAGCATCTCGTCCTCGAGGCTCACGGCGTTGCCGGAAGGCCGCGCCTCGAATTCCACACGGCGATCGAGCGCGAAGCGCGACGATCCGCCGCCGTCGGCGGCCGCCAGGTGGGTCGGGGCCGTACGCGCGAGCGTGAGCGGCGCGGGCTGCGGCTGCGTCGGATCAACCGGCGCCAGATCGCGCGGCATGAATTTGGGGGTGTCGGCATTGGCGACGTTCTCGGACAGGAGCCGCTGGCGCTCCTGGTGCCAATGCATCTTGGTCCGCAGCATCGAGAAGATTGGCATATCGGACAGCGGCATGGCGGTTCCCTTCGGGTTCCACCCCGCGATGCGGGGATGGACTCGGACGCGTCGGCCGGATCACTCGATCCGGCCGGCAGAGTTTGCCGGGTGTATGGTTAATGCCCGGTTAAATCAGCGATTTCGGGGGATTCGCCATTAATCCGCCGTTTACCATGCAAATGGTTTTGCGGGCTGGATGGAGGTGGCCAGAGACCGGCCCTTCTTAATTCTTTGTTAGTATTCGCCGCGGCAAATAGTGCCGCCGGCGTTAACCATTCGGGAGATTCCCGTTAAGGTGACGGGACCACGGTTGGTACGGCCGGCCCCCCTTGGGCGCAGGGAGGAGCAATAATGGAATTCCTATTCGGCGACGGGCAATACGGTCTTCGGTTCCTGTTCGCCTTCATCGTGGTGCTCGGCCTGATCGGGCTGACCGCCTGGCTGGTGCGGCGTTTCGGCGCCGGACGGCTTGGGGCGGCCGCGACGCGCGGCCGCCAGCCGCGGCTCGCGGTCATCGACGCGGCCCAGGTCGACGGGCGCCGCCGCCTGATCCTGATCCGCCGCGACAATGTCGAGCACCTGCTCATGA
>WNGB01005585.1_pt1 | contig 28869 bp, 26 predicted proteins | sample 5400681 | NCBI WGS metagenome assembly WNGB01 (sample SAMN13153367, study PRJNA577476) | soil metagenome | isolation source: 115 cm soil or saprolite under grassland replicate 2 | place: USA:California | collected 2016-06-15
GCGCGTTCATCGTCGGTAAGCGGAATCTGCGCCAACATCCGCTGCAGGTTGCCCCGCGCTTCAAGGAGTTGGGCTTTGCTCGAATCCTTCGGCAGGTAGAAGTCGCAGCGGGCGCATGCCATGCGATGCGGGCATTGCTCGAAGAAGCTGTACGTGCAGAATCCATGGCCGAGGTCGAAGTACTGCCAGGGAGTTCCACTCGATGCAGCGCCATTCTGGACAGCCTCTCGGTCGAGGAGCATCTCGACGGTACGCACGTTGCGAGCAAAGTAGCCGGCGTCTCGGTAGGCCTTTGCTAAGGTCGTCGGCGTGATGCGCACATAGTGCTGGGTGGTCTCCGGCGAACGATGCCCCAACCAGGCTTGCAGTTCGAAGAGGGTCATCGGTTCCTTGGCGTTGTAGAGCTGGCTTGCAATCGTGGCGCGCGCTCGGTGGCTGGTGATTCGGCCGCGTGCGTCCTCGAGCGGCAGGCCAGCCTTACGGCACAGCAACGGGATCAGCGTCTCGTTGAAATAGCCGGTGTGCAGAGCTCGGCCGCGAAAACAGAACAGCGTTGCGACTCGCTCGCCCGTCTTTCGATCGGTCATGGGCGGCTGGCTCGGCCGAACGGCCTCCCAGGCACCAATGGCGTCACCAACGAGTGGATCGACCGGCTTGGTGAAGCTGCTTCCCGTCTTATGCGTCGGCACGTCAAGCAAGCAGGTGGCCCCGTCCCCAGCCGTATAGGTGGTCGCGGCAGCCGGACCACCTGCCTGCTGCCAGCGAATGCATCCCACGCGTAGCCTTACCAGCTCATCACTCCGTAATCCACTGAACAGCCAGGCGATTGCCGTGGCCTTTACGAGCGCAAGCGGGTAGACGGTGCGCCGACGATCTGCGCGCATCACATTCGCACCTGTGCTCGGCAAGTCCGTTTCGACGAGATGCAGCCCCGCCCATAGCAGCTTCGCCCACTGATCGTTCGCGATGACACGCGGATTGGGAGAGATCAGCGCGTGGATTGCCCGTGGAGTGGCGAGCACGCGGACCGGATCGAAGAGACGTGCGCACCAGCCCCATTCCTGGCAATCTCGCAGGAAGATCCGAAACGTACCCAGATAGCGGTCTTTCGAGCGCGGCGAAAGTGGCGAAGGATGTGGCTGGACGCGAGTTCCGGCCGCCACAAGGTCGCCGCGGACAGCCTGACTTACGGCTGCGACGTACTCGCGCGCCACGTCTCGCGTCCACCCCTCCGGGCTGCGAACATCTGGGTGGTGGCGTGCCAGCCAGCGTCGGCTCTTAGCGCGCTGTTATAGACCGCGTCGATAGTTTTTTGACTCAGCGTCGACGTTGAGCGCCACCGTGCACACCAGCCGGCCCACTCCGGATCGACGTCTGCCAGCGGCCGGTACAAGCTTCGGCGGAGTGCGATACCGCGAGGCAGTATGCCCATTCCGTGCAGGACATGAGCAATGCGGAAGTACGCGGTGCCGGCTGCTGATCCTGACGGTTGAGCCGCATACGCTGACTCGATCAGTTCCAAGTTGATGGCGGTAAGGTCTGCGTTGCCGGCTTGGATCAAGAGCGTGGCAATGGCCGCCACGAGCGACTCATAGTTGCCCGCCTTACTGCCGTAACCCACCGTCTGCAAGTAGTTCTGCACGCGGCCGACCTCCCTTTCGAGCGCAGGGCGTCCGAACAGCCGGCGCGCGAGGTTCGTGGGCTGGCCGCATAAGCGGACCAGGTCGCGGCCAGTGATCGCACCCAATCGCGCCGCGACGGCCAGCACATTGGCTCGGTAAAAACCCGCGCTGTGAGCGACCTCAATCCAGGTCGTTGCGTCCCAGCATCCCCAGGCCGTATCGCGCTCGAGCATTCCGAGTAGAACAAAGCGCTGGACTCTCTGGCGACTACTTTCAGGGAGGCCGAGTGCCGTCGCGACGTCTTCGAGTGGCGCTAGGAAGCGTCTCAACTGACGGCGAGCAGCACGTAGCGGGGCGGACAGCTGCCGAGGTGCGAGTGCAGTAACCAGTGCCGAGCGCTCACTAATCGTGAAATCGACCGGCCAGGACACGGCCTCCGGTTGGGCGATAGCGAACTGTACGCGGGTCACGGCGCAGGCTCCCCCAGCACTTCGTCGATCTGTGCGATACGCCAGGCATGAACCTCTGCCATGCCACGTGCGAGTTTGACGGCGAGATCACGACCTGACAGATGGATGTACTGGAGCGTGGTAGCGAGACTGCGATGTTGCATATGTGGGTGATCTATCAGGCTGGGTGGGGGCCTCACCGTCGTAGTCGGGGTGGGGAACTGTGGGCAAGCCGAAGGCTTGTCCAAGCCCTGCGTGAGCAGGGCGTCATTTCCCCACCCGGTCTCCGGTCGCGCGGCTTGGGGAATAACGTTCACGCGTGGTCAAACCGACCAACGGGCCAAGTAGGAGGGACCATCCGTTGACGTTCACGCCGCAGCTTGTCCGTTCCATGCAGGGGTCGGAGCTCCAGAGCCTCCGATTGGGAGATCCGCTGCTGGATGAGTACCTGGCGTTCGTCGGAGCCCGAGCCCGACGCAACACCTGGCTGGCGATCGCCTTCGATCTCAAGGTGTTCTTCTCGGTCGTCGGCAAGCCGCCCGCCGACGTGAGGACGCCGGATGTGTTGCGTTTTCTCACTAGTCAGCGGAGTCCACGTCACGGATCGACGGTGGTACGTCTGGCGGATGGTGAGGCCGGACTCGCGGCACGGACGATCGCGCGCCGGTTGTCATCGATCCGTGGTCTGTTTGACTACTTGGCGGTACACGGGGACGCCGGGCTGCGAGTGAACCCCGTGCCGCACGGGTTGGGCGCCCGCCAACCTAGCATCGCTCGAGCTCGGCGGGGCGTGCCGCTGATCCGCACCCCGCGCACGCTGCCGCGGGTGGTGTCTCCAACTGACGTCGACGCGCTGCTGGCGGCATTGCGCACACGGCGAGATCAGGCGATGGTCGAGGCCATGCTGCTTGGCGGGCTGCGCCGGTGCGAGGTACTCGGGCTCTGCATGACCGATGTCAACATTGGCGAGCGGCGGCTGTTCATCACCGAGAGTAAGGGCGGTCGGCAGCGGATTGTGCCAATCTCCTCGCGCTTCTTCGGCACCTTGGGTGCCTACATTGACCAGGAGCGGCCACCAGCCTCGGCGACCGAGCGGCTGTTCGTCGTGCTCAAAGGACCGCGGCGCGGCCAGCCGCTGTCGGCGGCTGGGCTTGACGAGGTCCTGGAGGGTGCCTGCGCTCGTGCAGGGCTGCCCCACCTGAGCTGCCATCAGTTACGCCATACATGCTTCACCCGGCTCCGCGAGGCTGGCATGGCGCTCGAGGCGATCCAGGCCCAGGCCGGCCACGCGTCGATCGAATCCACACGTATCTATCTTCACCTGGCCAACGGTTGGCTGGCTGGTGAGTATCGACGGGCGTTTGAGGCGATCGACGCCCAGGCGGTGGCGGTGCTCCAATGATGACCGCTCTCTCCGCACGCTCTGCCGAGATCGAGGCGCAGGTAGAGGCGTACCGAGCAGCACTGCTCGCAGCCGGCATGTATGCCGGCCACCCGGTCGGTTCGGTCGCGCGGGCGTGGCTCAAACGCGTGGGCGTCGACGGCTGGGCACGACTGGACCTGGCGCAACAGTGCGCCACACCACTCTCAGAGCGCCGCCTGGTGAGCTGGTTGATGGTCATCGGGCAGCTGCGGCCCAGTCCGGAGTATCTGATCCTGGGCCGCCCCTACCTCGGGGAGGTGGCCGCCCGTCACCACCGCCCGTTCTACGCCCGTTTCTGTGCGACCGCCGCTGCGCTTGGCTTCGATCGGCGATCCACGATTCTGCAGTGGTCGGCGACCATCAAAGTGGCGACCTTGCTCGGTCGGGCGCCTGATGCGCTCACGCATGCGGACCTGGAGGCCGGCCGTGATTCCCTGATTGCCGGCCTCCGCCGCCACCGGCCGGACTCGCACGGGGTGCGCGCGTTGACCACCGCGCTGTTCGGGGCTGAAGCGACCCTCTTCCACCTGGGCGTCACCGATGTCCCCCCACGCAAGCTGCACTTCAACAAGACGGCGCTTCGCGAAGCGGAGTGGGCTTCGGTTCCGCCGCGACTGGCCGTGACCTTGCGTGCCTACATCGATCAGGTCCGCCTCTCCTTGCGTCCGTCCACGATGTACGGCGTCGAAGGCGCGCTACGTGAGTTCGCCGTCTTCATCGCCCAGCACGATCCAGGCGTCACTTGCGTGGCCGATCTCACCCGGCGGCACATCGAGGCTTACAAACTGCATCTGGCCAGACGACCCTCCGCGCGCGGTGGGTACTTGAGCAAGATCAGCCTGGCTGAGCATCTCGGTTGCCTCCGCACATGCTTCGAGCGGCTCACCGAGTGGGCCGGCGACGACGTCCCCACCCGCATCCTGGTATTCGCTGGCGACCTCCCACTGCGCGACAGCCCGTTGCCGCGCTTCCTGGATGACGCCGCGGCAGCCAAGTTGCTGCAGGCTGCCCGCAACGATCCCGACCCGTTCGTGCGCCTGGCGGTGGAGTTCCTCGCGCGGACCGGACTGCGCAAAGGCGAGCTTCTGGACCTGACGGTCGATGCCGTCGTCCAAATCGGCTCGGCCTACTGGCTGCATGTTCCAGTCGGCAAGCTCCGCTCCGATCGCTACATCCCCCTCCACCCTCAGCTCAAGGAACTCCTCGACGCGTGGCTGGCGGCTCGCCCGCCGACTCTGCGCAGCAAGTACCTGTTCATCGAACGCGGTCGCCGCATCGCCCACCACCGCGTCGACCGTGCGGTCGCCCAGGTCGCTGCGTCGGCCGGCATCGGGCACGTCACGCCCCATCAACTCCGGCACACGCTGGCCACACAGGCCATCAACCGCGGCATGAGCCTCGAGGCGATTGCTGCTCTGCTGGGTCACCGCTCGATGCGCATGACCATGGTGTATGCCCGCATCGCCAACCGCACCGTCGCCGACGAGTACTTCACTGTCTCCGAGAAGGTTGAAGCGCTCTACAACCAGCCCAAGCAACTCCCCGCTGACGCCGAGGGGAGTGAGATGGCACGCCTCCGCCGCGAGATGCACCGGCGCATGCTCGGCAACGGCTACTGTGCGCGGCCTGTTGGCCTGGACTGCCACTTCGAGTCCATCTGCGAGTCGTGCACCTTCTTCCAGACGACCACCGAGTTCCTGCCGACGCTCAAGCGCCAGCGCGACGACGCCGCGGCCAAGGGCCAGATCGGTAGGCAGCGCATTTTCGATGGGCTGCTGGCTCGACTCCAGGAGAACGCGTCTTGACGCGAGTTATCCACAGCCCCTTGACCCGGTCACCCACATACTGGGTTATCGAGATTTGGCCGATCCTTAAGAGACGTCTTATGGCTGCCACATCGAACCGGCGAGTGCTGTTGGCGGCGCTGGCCGTGCTGGCTTTCGCCCTCGGTGCCTTCAACTTCCTTTCGCTGCTGGCCGAGGAAGCTCAGCTCGGCGGAGGTGCCCTGGCCGGCTACCAAAGCGACGGGCACTACTTCGTCGGCAGCCATGGCTCCTATCGTGAGGTCACGCCCGAGCAATGGGAGCACAGCCGGCTCCACGGCCTGAGCGTGTTCGTCACTCACCCGCTGGCCATGGCCGGCATGGCATACCTGTTGTTTTCGTTCGTCTTCCCTGCTGCCATCGGGCAAGCACGACCAAAAACGGCGCAAAGAGTGAACACGGTGCGTGAGTCCGGCCCGATGATCGCATCGACGTCTTGCGGTGGGAGACTCGGACTGGTGAGCTACAGTGCTGGGCTCACCGTCTCCGCGCATCCTGCCGGTATCGTCATTAAGCCGATATTCATGGCCCCCCGCGCGATTCTGAAGGAGGAGATGCTCGGGCTGGAGAGCAGGCGCGGCGTGCTTAGCCATTCTGTGTCGATTCGACATTCGGCCCCGGATCTCGCGTCGCCGCTCCTGCTCTACGTCGCAGAAAACGATGCGCTCGCAGAAGCGATTGGGGCCATGGCGCTCGCAGGCAAGTAGCGCCGGGAGCCGGGATCAGGCGCTCCTGCGCCCTTCGCGTTCCTCCTCGCAGCTCGGCCGACGACGCTGCGCAGCAAGTACCTGTTCATCGAACACGGCGCCGCATCGCCGGCCACCGCGCGTCGACCGTGCGGTCGCCCAGGTGGCTGCCCACGGTGGGCATCGGGCACGTTACGCCGCACTAGCTCCGCCACACACGGGCCACGCAGCCCATCAACAGTGGCATGAGCCTCGAGGCGATTGCTGCCCTGCTCGGTCCCCGCTCGATGCGCATGACCATGGTGTATGCGCGGATCGCCAACCGGACCGTCGCCGACGAGTACTTCACCGTCTCAGAAACGGTTGAAGCGCTCTACAACCAAGCCCAAGCAACTTCCTGCTGACGCCAAAGGGTGCGAGATGCTCAAGCTCCGCCGCGAAATGCACCGCCGGATGCTCGGTAATGGCCATTGTGCTCGGCCGGTTGGACTGGACTGCCATTTCGAATCGATCCGCGAATCCTGCAGCTTCTTCCAGACGACCACCGAGTTCCTGCCGACGCTCAAGCGCCAGTGCGACGACGCTGCGGCCAAAGGCCGCGTCGGCCGGCAGCACATCTTCGACGGGCCGCTCGCCAGGCTCCAGGAGAACGCCTCGCGAGACCAGTTATCCACAGCCCCTTGACCCCGGTCACCCACATAATGGCCGGCGAAGCTGGCAATCGTGTGTAGCTCCCATCCAGCGCGCGCCAGATCCGTCAGGCAGAGGTGGCGCAGCGTGTGGGTGCTGAAACGGGGAACGTTCGCCCTGAGCGCCAACGCGCGCACCACCTTCGACCAGGTCCACAGCGTGATAGGCGCCGCACGATTGCGGTGTGAGGCGGAGAGGAATAGTGGCCCACGCGCCGCACTCAGCTGGCGCCGTTCGCCGAGATAATCGCGCAGCAGTACCCCCGTGGCGGCGGAGTAGGGCACGATGCGTTCACGACGACCCTTGGTCGTTTCCGCTCTGACACGGAGCGTGCGGTGGGCTGGGTCAAGATCGTCAGTGCGCAGGCAGCACAACTCTTCGCGACGCAGCCCGGCGTCGTACGCCAACGCGAGCATCAGACGGTTGCGTAATGGCTCTGCTTTGGCTACCTCCAGAACATTGCGCCACTGCTCGTCGGAGGGAATCCACGGCAGTTTCGTAAACCGCGGCACCAGGCCTCGGTCGCGAGAGCCACCGAATGCCTTTCCCGGCGTGTACCGCCCGCGGCCTACTGGATTCGTCTCACGACGGCCCTCTTCGATCAGATAGTCATAAAACAGGCGGACTGCAACAAGGCGCTGCTGGAGCGTGGCGTTGGCCAGCCCGACGCCGGAATCGAGATGGACAACGTTGGGGCCACGCCGACTCGGCCGCTGCGTGAGGTCTCTCACGTAACGTGCAATCTCGGCCCGTTGTGCGGTTAGCGGATCGACACCGTCGCGGTCGCAAATCGCAAAGTAATCGGCCAGGCCGCGCGCGTATGCCTCGATCGTGCGTGGCGCCAAGCCGAGGTTCGCCTGGATCTCCAACCAGTTGACCGCTTCGGGACACGTCGTCAACACCGGCCAACGCGACGCCGGATCCAACTTCTCCACTGGCATCGACTTATCCCCCCGAATCCATAGCGCGGCGGGGCCGCAACCAAAAAGGGCGTTCCCGCCCTCCGTACGATGTGGTTGTTCCAAGACCCACACCTGAAGGAGAGCAAGAACGCCGTGCAGAAGTTTATCGCCAAGCACCAGCGGCAGATCACGGGTTGCGCGGCACACTGCGGCGCGTGGCACATGCCGAGGGCATGAACCAATACCTGTGGGCCAACGATGTGCTGCTCAAGGATTTCGCTGCTCACGTCGAGTCGGTCAGCCAAGCTCTGAAGTCGGCGTCGATGGCCGAAACGTTGGCGGCAGGTCGCCCGGTCCGGTACCTGTACTCGGCGGAGGTGAGCAAGGAGGACATCGCTCGCCGCATCGCCGCCGAGGACCACATCACCCAGGGCCCGGTATGCGTCCTGACCTGCGTCGAACCGTGCTGGAGCTTCCAGATCTATCGCAATCGGGATACCAAGCGCTTGCAGCTCCAACTATGCCGCCGCAAGTGCCTGTTCGTGTACCACTACGCCGTCCATCCGACCTTTGGCTTTCTCAACGCCCGCATCCAAACCTGGTTCCCGTTTCCGATACAGATCTGCCTGAACGGGCGAGAGTGGCTGGCGCGCCAGATGGATCAGGCCGGTCTGACGTACGTACGCCAGGACAACTGTTTCCCGTGGGTTGACGATTGGCAGCTAGCACAACAGCTGCTCGACCAGCAATTGCGAGTCGAGTGGCCGATGTTGTTGGACGGCATCGCGCGGACTCTGAACCCCATTCACACACAGCTTTTCGCGGCCTTTCCAGCGAACTACTACTGGTCGGTCCATCAAAGCGAGTGGGCTATCGACCTCGTGTTTGCAAAGCTACAGAGTTGCGGCAGTTGTACCCACGTCTAGTCCAGCACGCGATGACGACGCTTGGCAGCGCCGATGTACTGCGGTTCCTGGGCCGACGCATTCCTCTGACGAGCGGTGTCCCACCGCAGTTCAGCGGCCAGGTCCTCACTGATCTCCAATCTCGCCAGGAGGGGATCCGCATCAAGCATCGGCTAAACAGCAACTCCGTCAAGCTCTACGACAAGGCTTTCACTGAGCTGGGCAGCGTGCTGCGCGCCGAGACGACCATCCACAACACCGACGACTTCCTGGTCTACCGTCCCAAAGAAGGTGGCCCAGCCAACGAGTTGGCGTGGCGTGTCCTGCGCAGCGGCATCGCTGACCTGCATCGCCGCGCGGAGGTCTCCCGAAACGCCGCGGAGCGCTACCTGGACGCCTTGGCGAGCGTCGAGCAGAACACGACGCTCGAGCAAGTCCTGCATCGGCTCGGCCAACCTCGCTACTGGCATGGTCGGCGAGTCCGGGCTTTCAACCCGTTCTCCCCTGATGACCGGCACCTCCTCCAGGCCGTCAGCCGTGGCGAGTTCACTCTGAACGGCTTCCGCAACCGCGATCTGCAACGGCTCTGCTTCACTCAGGCTGCCACTACGCCAGGCGAAGCGCGCCGGCGCTCAAGCTGGGCCAGCCGCAAGCTTCGCCTGCTGCGGGCCCACGGCTTGATCTACAAAGTCAATGGCACCCACCGCTACCACCTCACCATCGTCGGGCGCACGGCCACCACCGCCATTCTGAGCGCCCTCCGCTCCACAGTTCGCCAACTCACATCCGCGGCCGCGTAAACCATGCTCCACCAACACGATTCTGGCCGTTAGTAGTACAGAGAGGGTTCCTCCCCCGCGCCCCCTCTTCCCAGAGATGACTACGACGGCGGCTGGCCCACTCATATCCTTGATTCCAAATAACTTCAGAACTCTGGACATTTGGCCGCAAATGGCGCGGCTCAAGCAGTGCCCCGGATAGCCCGCAAGCATATATGTCATCGGCGAGCGCTCCTCTCCGTCAGGAACAGTCGGGCACCGCACCATCGACCACTGGTGTACGCTGTGTCTGCCGGTGATGTCTGCCTGAACTGAGCGGTGTTTGAGTGGTCGAGATCCGGCGTCACGTTTGGCTGCAGAATCACGTGCCAACGGAGGACGTGGAGGACGTGCGTTGGCGCAGCAACGACGGTGGGTCGCCACCCGCTATGTGGCTTCCCGGTTCCGCGTACGATGTCGACGCGACGCGTCCGAACTGTGGTATCAAGGCCTCGAGAGTCTACGTGCGTCCCAGTGGTTGTTCGATCTCCACCGTGAGCTCCCCCGGCCCCTTGAGATACGCGACACGGTAGCCCCACGCCCGATCTTGCGGCGCCTCGGTCGATTCTGCGCCGCGGCTGACAACATCGCGATAATCGGCGTCGCAATCCTCACTGTCGAAACCGAGCGTGGCCGCGCTGTCACTCGGCGCGGCGTCCAGGATAACCCCAACCTCTCCAAATCGTAGCCAGGCCATCCTTTCATTGTGGACGGTGGGCTTGACTTGCCACACCTGATCGAACCAGCGGACCGCCGCCGACAGGTCGAGCACGCGACAATGCACATGAGATAACTTCACGAACCCCTCCCAGGAGATCTGAGAGATACGCTTCGAATCGCGTCCGCGGAATGATAGCGCCCTCCCGAGTTCGCGCTCGCCGGTGCAGGAGGCCGAGCGCCTTGACACCGAGCTCATAACTAACCTCAGACCTCTGGCAATCGGGGGCGCAAATGGCACGACGCAAATAGTTGGCCGATAGCCGAGAGGCATCTATGCTTCACTGAGAGGGGACGGTCGACGCTCGCCTTCACTCCGGCACGTCGAAGTGTTCGGACGATCTCCTTCGTCGGAAACGCTGGAATCGGCAAGTGGTCTTGCATACGCTGTATTAGGCTGGCCACCGTGCGAGGGTCGTCGATCATCGTCGCGTCTCCTTGCGGGGTGCAGTGGCCGCTTGCCAGCATGCATGCAGCCACAGCAGCTCAGTCTCCGATACGACCAGATCGGGCACCGCGCCATCGATCACCGCGTGCGGCGTCTCCCAGCCAGCGTCGCCCAGATAGAGGGCGGCTTGGCTGGAGTCGCGGTCGCAGACGAAAATGGCCTGTTCGCCGTAGTCGTTTTCAAAGTAGCCGAGGTACTGATCGCGGCTGAGGTCATCGATGTGGGGTGGTGTGCCAGACGCGGCCGAGTGGTAATTGCGTACGTGAAAGAGCGAAACGTCATCTCCGTTGGTCGTGCTCATAACGGACCCCGATCGTTGTCGTGTCGTCTGACGGATGGCTGGATTCCGGCTACCTCGTAGTGCACCGGGATGTCCGTACCCGGAAACACGGGCCGACCCAGATTCAAGTCGGCACACAACCCAGCCAGGGCACGGCGGTGGAGTGGGATATCCGGCGGCTGCAGGCAGATCCTGAGTCCACCGTCAGCTTGACGGATCAGGGTGCCCGAGAGCTCCGCAAATGAACGCAGGAGATCGTGAAGATCGTTGGTATTCAGGTAGTGGCGGGCTAAACGGTCAGCGAGCCACGATTGGGCATTGTAGGCAGCGATCTTGACCACATCGGCGATCAGCTTGCTCTCCAGTTGAGGTGTCTGGGGGAGCGGCCCCAGCGTGCTCAACTGCACACGGGCCGGCAGGCTGCGCAGGCAGTCTCTGATCTGCTTGATCTGGGCCTCGAGCGTCTGAAGTTCGCTGATCAGCGCAGCGCGCGTGGCTGGTGGTGGTACACGTGGAGTTCGCTTGGTCCTGGCGGTCGGCTGGTCCATGGTGCCGGATGTCTTCGGTGTTGTGCCCATCGATTGATCGGCGGTATCGGCAGTCTCGGCTGGCTGCTCGGTCGTGTCCGCAGGTGGATCGACGGTCTCCAGGGGCTGGGCAGCATCCAGCACCAGTGTCCGCCCCAACGCCGCCCGCAGTTTCTGCGCGGCATTGCGCAGACGTTTCAACTCGGCAGTGGCCGCTTTGACGGCTGGGTTCGGTACCTCACGGTCGACGGCGGTTTCGGCAGCGTAGGTGGTCAACACGTCCAGCCCCAGGTGAGCCCGCGCATACTTGAAGAAGTTCTCCTGTCGCCAGCGCGCCAGCATCAGCGCGGTCACCCGCGCAGCAGCGGCAACCTCCGCATCCAGGCTGGTCAGGATCGGCGTCTGATGCCCATCGGGAGCGCGGATCACAATACGCCGCCACGGACCGGAGTCACCCACTTTGACGGCGTCTTCCGCCAGGTGGAAGCGCACGCGTTGGCCGTCCCAGCGTACTTCCCGACGGACGAACTGCTGGTCCGTCAGCTTCACATCGCCACGCTGGTAGGTGATGAAGTCCAGCCCCTGCTCCACCAACCACGTGAAGAGTTGTCCGTCGTAGCCGCCGCGGTCGAAGATCACCGTGAAGCGCTGGTTGGCGACGACCTGGCGGATCGCGGCAATTACGCGCGGCAGGCTCTTGGCCAGGTTGCCGCGTACCTCCTCGGTCACCACCAGCAGGGGACGGCCATGCAGATCGTTCACGAAGTACTGCACGATGCCGGGCAGTGGCATCCGCCGTTGCGAGTTCCACACCTCGGGTACTAGCCGGCTGCCGTTGTAGACCTTGACGTGGCTGTCGACGTACAGATAGCTCGCATTCAGCAAGCCCACCTCTAGCCAATGGCGGGCCAACAGCGTGCCCAACCGCACCGCCTGGCGCTGCTGGCTGAGCTCGTCCAGCTTGCGACGCAGCGTTTTGACGCAGGCCGCCTGCCCAGTGCCCATGACCGCCCCGAGATCACTGCGCAGCACATGTTTGACGCGCTCAACGCTCGGCTCTTGCAACAACGCCAGACAAAACAATTCGGTGAAGACCTGCGGGACTCCAAAGCGCACCAGGCCGGCCAATTGGTAGACCTGCGCCGCCAACTCGAGTAAGCCCACCAGCTGCAGCGCCGGGTAGAACAGGGTCAATCCCAGATAGCGACTGGACATGGATTGCCCAGCCACCAGCGTGAGGGGCGCGGGCTCCACCGATGGCTCCTCCCGTTGCTCCGATGCGCCCTGAGGCTCCAGCGCACGGGACTCCGGCTGATCGGCCACCGCGTCTGCGACTTCCTCGCTTTCGTCCACAGCGACTGGCAACAGCTCCAGCGCCGGCTGGTTGGCCAGTTCCGCCTTGAGCCGATGCATCACACGGTGGACCTGGGGTTGTGACAGCTTGATCTTTACGCGCTGCTCCAGCTGGCGTTGCGCCGCGCGCTCCGTCAGTCCGGCCGCCACCGCCTGACGTAACTCAGCCACCACTACTGGCGTCACTTTGCGTGGTCCATGCGGACCCCGTTTGCGCTCCACACTGGCGGTGACTCCCTCGGCTGCTACGTGTTGAGCGACGCGACTGACCGTATTGACGTGCAGCCCAAAGACATGGGCCACCTCCACCCGTGTCGCCAATTTGGCATTCACCAGTTGAGCCACCATCAGCCGCCGCGTGGCGCGGTCGTCCTCCGTCCAGTCGAACAGCACCACGGACCCCAAAAAGATGGCATGACGGCCGCTCTCCGCGTCCTGGAGCAGCCGCAACCCGCGGCCGAAGAGGATGCCAGGCGGAGGAATGTCGTTCAGCTGCGGCAGCTCATCGAGCACAGGCCCGGCGGCTGAGTGACACTCTCCACGCTACCATCCGTCACCCCGGTTTGTCAATACAAACACACCTTAAACTCAGAATCTTGACATCAAAGTCAATGTCCAGAGTTCTGAACTTATATCGTGCCGTAGCGCCGGCCGCGGCGCAGCGCAAACTCGTCGACACCCAGAACCGTTGGCGTCGTGATTGGTCGTTCTGGCAGTGCCCGTACCAGGCGCAGCAAGGTGCTTCGGCTGGTTGGCATAGCTAATCGTTTACACTGCCGACTCCCTGGACGGCCGCCGAGGGCGAGGCCGATGTCCTCGAGCAATGACCGGAGCCGGCGCGTTTTGTGGGCGTAGCGCTCCGCCAGTATAGGTACCTGCTCAACGAAGGTCTTGCGCGGGCAGTCTGGCTGGTAGCAGCGAAACCGACGGACCCGCAGATCGACAATCGTCCTCCGACCGGCAATCGGCAGATCCCCAAGATTCCGCTCGTAACTGCTGTGGAACGCTTCCGACCAGGCGCCGCATACCGGGCAGTTTGCACCCGCCGCTCCGCAGCGGACCGTCAGGTGCACGATTTCGTCGCACAGCTGTACCTGCTCGACAACGAGCCCGGCGCCCAGCGGCAACAGCAGCTGTGGTAGAGTCGGGGGCTGGCGCGGTGGCCGATAAGTCCGGCGCTGTCCACGCATCGAACTGCAGGCGCTGCGGTCCCGAGACCGTGCTCCGTTTCCAGTCCCCGCTCATCAAACCGTGCATGCGGTGCTGCCGCACACGGCTTTCCGAGGTCTTTCACCGCACCGCTGTCAGCGCTGCCGTGTACCACTTGACGGTTCCCAGTTGATAAACCCCCAGTTTCGCGAAGAAGGCCCACGTGTAGCGCTTTCGCGGATGACCACCTCGACCCGTTTTCTTGGCGAGGAACCTCGCCAGCCGTTCGTGCACGTAGTCATCCACGGCGTTGAGATTGCGCGCCGAGTTGCCTACTCGAAAGTAGGCACCCCAACCACGCACGACGCGATTAACCTCGGCAATGATCGGCTGGATTGGCTCCGGCAAGTGGTGGCGCGGTGCGGTGATTGCTTTGATGCGATCCCGTACCCGTTGCATCGCCGTCGGCTCGGCCAGTACTGGAGGTAGCATTTGTCCCGGTATTTCCACGATGTCACTTTGCGGCACTGAAATCCCAGGAAGTCGAAGCCCTGTCGCCCGTCTCCGACGTCGACCACCTGGGTCTTCGTCGGGTGGAGCGTCAGCTTGAGGCGGCTCAGGATGACCCCGACCCGCCACAGCGCCTCTTGTGCCTGAGCTTCGGTCCTGCACAGCAACACACCATCGTCGGCATACCGAATCAATTGACCTAGCTGGCTGCAGCGGTCCTCCCAGAGCCGATCCAGCTCGTGGAGTACCACATTCGCCAGCACGCAGGAGATCACTCCGCCCTGGGTACGCCCTGGTCGCTGGGAAGTACGTTCCCGTCGTCCAGCACGCCTGCTTTCAGCCACTGTCGCAGCAGCGTCAGCACCCTCCGGTCGCAGATCCGCTTCTCCACCAACTTCATCAGCAGTTCGTGATCGATGCGGTCGTAGAACGCTTCGATGTCCAATTCCACGATCCAATTCGCACCACGGTTCACTGCCTGACGCAGCTGCTCCATGGCTTGGTGCGCGCTGCGCTTCGGGCGAAACCCGTACGAGCTGTTTCGGAACTGGGCTTCGAAAATGGGTTCCAGCACGGTTTTAGCCGCAGCTTGAACCACGCGATCCCGTATCGTGGGAATGCCTAAGCCGCGCTGGCGTCCATCTGCTTTCGGTATCCACACCCGCCGCACCGCGTGCGGTCGGTAGCGTTCCTCATGCAGTTCGGCCGCCAATCCGCTCAGGAATTCCTCGACTCCTTGCTGCTCAATCTGCTCGATAGTCTGCTTATCGACGCCGGCTGCCCCAGCGTTGGTCTTGACCTCCTGCCACGCCTTGGACAAGACGTCCTCGCGGTACATCTTGTCGTACAGCGCATGGAACCGTCGCGTAGGACTCGCCTTCGCGGCCCGATACAGGGCCCGCTGAAGTTCTCGCGCCTTAGCATGGGTGGTCCTAGCCCCTTGGGCACTTACCAGCGCTTACCTTCAGCGAGCCCGCAGACCAAGTACGGCGCCTTCCCTCTTCCCTGGTTCTGCTGCCAGGGTCTCAACGGTACTGTGCGCCGCTCCGACTGCCGCTCCGCTCTCACCCACTTCGCCAGTACATGGCTTATAGGGCTCGGCGCTCCCAGTCCACCCGTCGGTTGGCACCCCACGGGGCTCACTGCTGGGGCGGAGACGGCTCTCTCCTGTTCCCACGATGGCTGTGCCAACGTTCCCACGCCCTCTACGCCGCTGGGTTCTTCAGGGCTGCATCTCCAAGTTCTTCGCCCCTTCCATGGCCTTCGTCCGTGGATCCAGGACTCGGCTCCCAGTTGGCTCCTTTCGGAGAGGTGTCTTACGACGCGGCAGGCTTCGCTTCATGCTGCGGACCGCTGGCTTGCACCCTCCCAAGAAGAGGGCTCGACCCCGCGCTTCGACGCCCAGGTCTCCCCGAACGCCGGCGGGCTACTACAAAGGTGACTTGGTTCCTCCTTTGGCCGGACTCGCACCGGCTAGTCATCGTGAGCTTTCAGGACGCGCGATCCACCGTCCACCCTGTGGGTGGCCCAGCGATCCGCCAGGCCGGAGTGTTCTACCGGGTCAGTCCGGGACCGTGCAAGCCACGCCCAACAAGTCTTGACATCTGGGGCCAGCGCGACCGAGCCCAGATGAGCCTCCCTCCCCCGGGCTTACGTGCCAAACCCCTCGAAACTCGCTGCACGCAATTCGATCCAGAACCAGCTTTTCGTGACGGCACTGAGGAGACCCTACTGACCGTTGACAGATGACCGTACGGGCCGGCTTCCGTTGTTTGTTCATCAGCTACCGGCGGTCTCCGCTGCATGGATCGGGGGCATGCTGTAGGTAGCGCGTTGTGGCTCTGGGATGCGACAGGGGCGACATCTCGGCTGGTACGCGTCAGTCCGACCCTTTGGAATGCATCTACGTCGTGTGTTGGGAGGTTCGCGCATTAGCAAATAATCCAATTCTGTGAAACGGTCCGCACGTCGATCAGCGCCGATGCTGGTCTGCTTGCTCACCTCCGCACGGCCGAGGCGCGGACGGCGCTGGATCTGATCATTCGCGATTATCACCGCGTGTTCCCGCTGCCATGCGCCTCACGGCACCCCCGCCCGGGGCGTGCGAGCCGAGCTCGTCGCCGCGCAGCTCGGCGGGACGCGCACGGAGCTACGTTCGTGGCCGAGAAACAAGCGTGCCTGGCTGGCAACCATCAAAAGCGTTAAGGCGACCAGGAGACGCGGCAGATGTCCTGGTGGTTGTCCCGAGCAGATCGGGACATGTATCGGGACGACGGGCCGATGCCGACGGGACAGCCGGCCCCTCAATCTGAGAGCGAGCCAAGCGCTGCCCTCCAGCGGTCGGTAGGCAAGGCTCCAACCACAAAGGAGATCCTGATGGCTGCCCTGACCTCTGATGTCACGCGAGGCGGCGTACCGCGCGTCCACGGACTGGCGCCAGCACTTCTTTTCTTCGCAGTTACCTTCGCCATCTCGTGGTTGGCGTGGTTACCTCTGCTGCTGCGCGCGCGCGGCGAGCAGGCAGACGAGGTGGCTCAACTGTTGTTAGCGCTCGGAATCGGTGGCCCTTCGATCATGGGTTTCATCCTTACCGCTCGCGCGGCTGGTCGCCAGGGTGTCGCACGGTTGTGGCGTCAGGGCACGCGCTGGCAGGTCGGCCCGGCCTGGTACGTAGGCATTATTGTGGGACCGGGTCTGGCTATGGGCGCGGCCCTGACCGTTGGTCTGGCTCTCGGCGGCCAGACGCCTTCCGTAACTCCGTGGCTGCCCGCCATCGTGAATGGACTACTGGCCGGCTTGTTCGAGGAGTTCGGCTGGAGCGGCTTCGCTTTTCCGGCGCTGCAGGCTCGTTATGGCCTGGCCAGAGCCGGCGCGGTCGTCGGCGTCGCTGTCGCCCTGTGGCACATCCCGTTCTTCTTCATTCCGGAGCTACCCCAAGCGTCGAGCTCGTTCGTCCTCTTTCTGCTGGTATTGATCCCGGCCAGAATCCTGTTCGGCTGGATTCTGGCTGGCGCGGGCGGCAGCGTCCTGCTCGCGATCCTGTTCCACGCATCGGCAAACGCGTGGGGCGAGACCCTGTCGATCAATGAAGCCGTCATCGATCCAGTTGGGCTCACACTGGCGGCGATCATCTGGCTGACGACAGCAACGGTGCTGTTCCTCCGTCGTCGGGCCGCCGCCACATCGCGCTCCGACTTGCCTCAGGTAGCGACCGTGGCGCGCGCCTGACGCCGATCGCCAACCGGATCTACACTGAGCTCCCCGCCACAAGGCCTGCGCATGAGCTTCCCATCTGCGCCGCACATCATCAGCCCACAATCATTCACTGCCGCAGCCGCGCCTGGGCGCTGGCCGCTCCTGGCGCAGCTGAGCTGGACAGGCGTCATGCTTATCATCGGCGGGCTGTACGTTCTGGGCATCCCGCTTGCTGTGGAACGCTTCCAGCAGCCGTGCCCCGCGGCGGTGTGCGAAGCGTGGATGCTGACGCCCGAGAAGATTCAGGTGCTCCGCTCAATGGGCATGCCGACAAGCGACTACGCGGGGTACGTCGTCGCGATCGAGACTGCACTGGCCCTGACGTACGCAGCGGTTGGGGGGCTGCTGGTCTGGCGTCGGGGTACGGAGCGCATGGCGGTGTTCGCTGGGTTCGCCCTGCTGACGTTTGGCGGGGTCACGCTCGGGTATGTCGTCGCCACGCTCGCCGACGCGCTTCCGCTCATTCAGGCACCAGCCACGGTGTTGCATATGGTCGGCGCGGCCTGCTTCACGGTGTTCCTATTCGTCTTTCCGGACGGCCAATTCGTCCCGCGTTGGACTCGTTGGGTCGCACTGCCGTGGGCGCTCGTGCAGGTGCCCAATCCGCTAATCCCCGACTCATCGGACCTGCGGGCGGCGTACCTGCAACTGACGAGCCCGTTCTTTTTGGTCGGGATATGCAGCGCGTTTTTCGCCCAGGTGTATCGGTACCGGCGCGTATCCAGTGGGCCACAACGCCAACAGACCAAATGGACGGTGCTCGGTTTCGCTCTTGCCCTCGGTGGCTACGTTGGCCTGTCGGAGGTTGTGTACTTCTTCCCTTCGATCGCCCAGCATCCGCTCGGAAGTCTGGCCTCGTACACAGGTCAGTCCGTTTTCTTGTCCCTCGTACCCGTGTCCATCGGACTCGCCCTGTTGCGCCACCGACTGTACGACGTCGACGTCCTCATCAATCGCACATTGGTGTACGGCGCGCTCACGGCGACCGTCGTCGGTGTGTACGTGCTCGTACTGGCCTACGTTGGAACACTCTTCCAGGCGCGCGGCGATGCGCTCTCGCTGTTGGCGGCAGCCGCAGTAGCGCTTGTGATTCAACCCCTGCGTGCGCGGCTCCAGCGAGGTGTCAATCACCTGCTCTACGGGCAGCGCGACGAGCCATATGCCGTGCTCTCGGGCCTCGGAAAGCGTCTCGAAGCGGCCCTTTCCCCAGAGGCCGTCTTGCCGACCATTGTCGCTACTGTCCGAGAGGCGCTCAAACTCCCGTATGCCGCGATCGCGCTCGAGCGCGAGGACGCGATCACGATCCCCGCGACCTCTGGTATGCCGGTCGCCGACCCGGTGCGACTGCCGTTGGTGTATCGCGGGGAGGCTATCGGCCATCTGCTGCTCGCGCCGCGCGCCGTGGGCGAGACGTTTACGCCAGCCGATCGCCGATTGCTCGAGGATCTCGGGCACCAGGCCGGCGTCGCCGCCCACGCTGTCCAGTTGACGGCTGACCTCCAGTCGTCGCGCGAGAAGCTGGTCAACGCGCGCGAGGAGGAGCGGCGCCGTCTGCGTCGCGACCTGCACGATGGTCTGGGCCCTGCCTTGGCCGCCCATACGCTCAAGGTAGGCGCCGCGCGAGCGCTCCTGCCGCCTGACGCGCAGGCGGCCGACCACTTGTTGGCCGAGCTCGAGGACGACATCGAGGTCGCTTTGGCTGATATCCGGCGGTTGGTATACGAGTTGCGCCCGCCTGCGCTGGACGAGTTAGGGCTTCTGGGCGCCATTCGTGAGAGCGCTGCTCAATACGCACCTGCCGCCGGGCGGGGAGGCCAGCTCACTGTGCGAGTCGAGGCGCCCGAACGCCTGCCCCCACTTCCAGCCGCGGTGGAGGTCGCTGCCTACCGCATCGTGCAGGAGTCGCTCGCGAATATCGTCAGACACGCCGATGCGCGCAGCTGCCGAGTCGAGCTTGCCGTGGATAGCGCCCTGCATCTCACGATCGTCGACGACGGAGTCGGCCTGCCGACCACCCGGCGCGCGGGCGTGGGCTTGATGTCCATGCGCGAGCGTGCGGCGGAGCTCGGCGGGACGTGTGTCATCGAGTCGGCTCCCGCCGCGGGCACCTGCGTGCGGGCAGAGTTGCCACTACCGTGACCAGCGACTCGATCGACAGGCTGCGCGTCCTGATTGCCGATGACCACATGCTCTTCCGCGACGGCTTGCGGGCGCTGCTCGGCGCGGCCGTCGATACAGAGCTCGTCGGTGAGGCTGCCACCGGCGACGAGGCAGTTTCGCTGGCGACTAGTCTGCAGCCGGATGTGGTCCTGATGGACATTCAGATGCCGGGGCTGAATGGCATCGAGGCCACGCGCAGCATCGTGCAAGACAGTCCACGCGTCAACGTTCTCATCCTCACCATGTTCGACGACGACGCTTCGGTGTTCGCGGCGATGCGGGCGGGCGCGCGCGGCTACCTGCTGAAGGGGGCCAAGCACGCCGAGACTCTCCGCGCAATCCGCGCCGTCGGTGGTGGCGAGGCGATCTTCAGCCCGAGCATCGCGGCCCGCCTGATGGACTTCTTTGCCAGTATCAGACCCAGCGCGGTACCTCAAGCATTCCCCGAGCTCAGCGACCGCGAGCGCGAGGTCCTCGGTCTGATCGCCGAGGGTTACAAGAACGTCGACATCGCCGCCCGCCTGGTGCTCAGCCCGAAGACAGTCCGTAACCACGTCAGCAACATCCTTGACAAGCTGCAGGTGGCTGACCGTGCCGAGGCGATGCTCAGGGCGCGGGGAGCCGGCTTGGGTTGAGAACGCTCGGATCCACGCAGCAGCGCCAACCGTGTTCGCGCTGTGGGTGTCAGCGCCTCTGGTGACAGAGCGAGCCACGGTCCAATCGACGCGTTGGCTGTTTGACTAATGTCGGCAAATGACACGGTTGCGTCCCGGGCGCGCTGTAAAAGAGGAGGCGTCGTCTCCAAGCGGCAGGTCTGACAAACCACCGAAGGAGAGCTACGCCAGATGGAAAGAATAGCCCCGAGCGCTCGGCTGGAGGCGCAGATGGCCGAGTTGTTGACGCAGGGATTGGCGGACGATGGAGAGCGGCTGGCCGAGGTGGGTCGCCTGGGTGCGCGCCTGGTCTTGCAGCGGGCCGTGGAAGACGAAGTGACCGCCTTCCTAGGTCGAGCCCGCTATCAACGTACCGCGGAAGCCGTCGGCTCGCGCAATGGCACACGGCCGAAGCCGATCCACACCGCCGAGGGTGAACTGAACGTGGACATGCCGCAGATCAGAGGCTCCGCCGAACGCTTCATCAGCCGCGTGTTTCCCGACAGCCGGACGGTCATCCGCACATGGCCACTGGAAGCGCTGATCATTGGCGGCTACGTACGCGGACTGTCCGATCGCGACATCGAGAGCCTGATGCAGGAAGCCGGTCTGGGTCAGGTGTCCAAGAGCACGGCCAGTCGCATCTGTCGCGAGCTGCGCGCCCGCTACACGGCGTTCTGCGCGAGGAGCGTGGCGGACGTGGAGTTCCTCGCTTTATTCCTCGACGCGATCTATCTGCCGACGCGGCCGAGCGGCGAGAAGGAAGGCGTGCTGGTGGCGTGGGGCTACACGACTCAGGGTAAGCGGGTGCTGGTCGCGGTGCGGCTGGGCCAGCGCGAACGCCACGAGGACTGGCTGGACCTGGGCCGCGACCTGACGCGCCGAGGACTCCGGACACCATGGCTGGTCGTGAGTGACGGCGCACCAGGTCTGATCAAAGCCATCACCGAGCTGTGGCCCGAGGCTGACCGCCAACGATGTACGGTGCATCGCCTCCGGAACATTATCGCCAAGTTGCCCAAGCAGCCGAAGCTGCATGAACGCATCAAGGCTACGTCCTGGGCGGCACTCGATGAGGCCACCGACCCGAATGACGCCGAGCGGCGCCTGCGCGAATTGGTCACCAGCTTGGAGCGGGAATATCCCAGCGCCGCGGCCTGCCTCGCAGAGGATCTGCCAGCACTGTGCGTGCACCTGAAGTACTTCCCGCGCCTGCGGAAGCGGTTCCGCTCGTCAAACTTGCTGGAGCGATCGCTCGAGGAGGTCCGGCGGCGGACGAAAGTGATCGGACGTTTCCCTGGCGAGACGAGTTGCCTCAGCTTGTGCTGGGCGGTGCTCGACGTTTTCATTGCGGGCGCGCGTGGACTCGGACTCAGCGACCTGGTTTACCGCGAGGTCGTCCAACTCACGCTGGCCCGCGCCGACCCTGACCGCGACCAAGTCAAGGTCGCGTAAGATCGTCCTGCCGCCGCAGCTACGCCGCTACTTTTCCAGCATTCCTGAGACGCGGGCGCGCCCGTAGCGGCGCTCCTGTTCGTCGGTCAGGAAATCAACAGGCATGGCGGTGCATGCTATGGAGGAGCGTTCCACCGATAAATAGACATAGCGGTCGGACAGAGTACCCTGAACGAGACGTGCCCCAGATCAGCCGACGAGTCACAAGCCCTGGTTCGTTCCACCGATAACACGGTGGCGGCGTTCCTGGCATTCCTGGCCGACGAGCAAGTCTCCCCAGAACAGCTCGGCTCTACCTTGGCCACCTCGGTCGGTTCGCTGAATGGCTGCACCAGCAGTCCCGCGCCGATCTCGTCGACGCGACGAGCCATGACTTGCGCGAGTACCGCGTTCGCCTCGCCCAGCGGCAGAAGCCGGCGTCTGTCAATGCCGCGCTGGCTGCTCTGCACCGCTTCCATGTCTGGGCTCGGGACACCGGCCACGTCAAGGCAAACCCGACGGCGAAGCTCAAGCCGATCGCTAGCCAGACGCTTGCCCCTCAGGGCTTCACGTCCATAGAGCGGCAACGGCTCCGACGTGAGGCAGAGCGGGCCGGGCCGATGGCGGACGCGATCGTTACCACGCTCCTGAATACCGGTATGCGCGTCGACGAACTCGTGCGTCTCACCTGGGCCGATGTGGCGCTGCAGTCCCTCTCGGGGAGAGCATCCACCAGACGAGGCAAGGGCGATAAGGCACGCGTCGTTCCGTTGAATGCCACAGCTCGTGATGCCCTTGGTGCCATTCGGCCTCCCACGGCCGAGGGGCCGGTGTTCTGCGGCAAGCGCGGGCCGTACACGGACCGTCGAGTGCGCAATCTGCTGGCCGTACTCGGCCGGCGTGCCGATGTGGCCCACGTCCATCCGCATCGGTTCCGCCACGACACAGCACGGCGCCTGGTCGAGGCGGTGGATTTGCCGACGGCGGCAGCCCTGCTGGGGCACAGTCGCTTGGACACGGTGCGCATCTATGCCCAACCCGATGAAGCCGCACTCGAGCGCGCCGCCGCGGCACTGGAAGCGCACTGAGCGGGGCAACCAAGAGTCGTGAGGCTCTCGCCGGCGTTAGGCCACCGCCACCGTCCACCCTGCGCAGGCCCTCCCGCCGTGCTGGGGCCCTCTCATATTCGAGCTCCGGTCCTCGCCGGCGGCAGCCGCCAGACGTCCCCTAGGCGGAGCTCGGCCCGGTCTGACTGATGACCCACGCTAGGATGACGCGGGTGGAGACGTTGGCGCGGCGGCTCCAGGCACGCTGGCCAGCGATCGTCGACCCGTGGTGGCTGGCGCCGGGCGCGCTCGGCCTCGCCCTCGTGATTGCCGCACTCGCCCAACTCTTGGAGCGTGGCTGCTGCGACCCGCCAACGATCATTGGCGGCCCAACGCTCGCCTTCATCGTCGCCGTCTGGATTGTGGTGACCTGCGTGGGGTCGCCACGGTTGATGCTGCTGCTGGTGCTCCCGCCGACGGCACTACGCATGGCCTGGAGCTACGACGACCTAACGCCGTTGTACCTGCTGCTCGTCCCGGCCTGGGCCGGCTACACCACGCCCGCGCGGACCGGCCTGGGCATCCTGGCGCTGTCGGTCCTGGCCCTCGCTCCGGAGATCGTCGTCCTCAATGTCGAACCGTACGCGGGGCTGAGCTGGTGGCTGGGCATGCTCTTCAGTTGGCTCACCGCGCATCTCCTCGCACGGCAGCGGCGGCTCCTCGTTGCGCTGCGCGCTGCTCAAGCCGACCTGAGGGCTCGGGCCGCCGCCGAAGAGCGGCATCGGGTCGCGCGCGAGGTCCACGACGTCATCGCCCACGCGCTCACCATCACGCTGCTGCAGATCACCGGCGCGCGCCATGTCCTGTTCCGCGATCCGGCCAGTGCCAACGCCGCCCTGGGCGAGGCCGAGCGCCTTGGCCGGCAGAGCCTGGCCGACATCCGACGGACGGTCGGCCTGCTGGGCGATAAACAGTCCCCAGGGACTGAGGCGCCGCTCCCCACGCTCGAGGATTTGCCAGACCTCGTCGAGGGCTTCCGCCACGCCGGCCTCGCGGTCGACCTCCGTGTCCACGGACAGGCCGGGCAGCTGGCGCCGGCGTCCAGTCTCGGCCTCTACCGGATCGCCCAGGAGGCGCTGGCCAATGCCGCCAAGCACGCGCCGGGGGCACGGGTTGACGTCGAGCTGGTCGTCGACGGCGGTGCAGCACGGTTGCGCATCGCCGACACCGGGGCAGCCAATGGAGCCCCACCCAGCCCGGCGGCCGGCGGCTCCGGGCTGGGTATCCCCGGCATGCGCGAGCGCGCGGCGGTGCTGGGTGGCAGTCTGCACGCCGGTCGGCTTGGGGGCGGCTGGCTGATCGAGTGCAGCATCCCGGCGGCTGGCTGAGATGGCTGCGCCCGTCCGCGTCCTCCTGGTCGACGACCAGCCGCTGGTGCGGAAGGGCTTACAGTTGATCCTCGGTCCAGAAGACGGTTTCGAGATTGTGGGCGAGGCGGCTGACGGCACTGCGGCACTAGAGGCGGCGGCGCGCTTGCGCCCAGACGTAGTCCTGATGGACGTGCGGATGAAGGGCATGGACGGCGTCGAGGCCACCCGCCGCCTTCGCGCCGATAGCGCGAGCCCGCCGGTGCTAGTCCTGACCACCTTCGACGACGACGAGGTGCTCTCAGCCGCGCTGCGCGCCGGCGCGGCGGGCTTCATCCTCAAAGACGCCCCCGCTGGTGACATCATCCGCGCTGCGCGCACGGTCGCCGAAGGAGGTGCCTGGCTGGACCCGGCCGTGACCGGGCGGGTGCTGGCCACCTACCGCGCTGGAGTGCCCCCCGCCGCCGCGTCGCTCGAAGCGCGCCGGCGGTTGGCGGACCTGACGCCACGCGAGCGCGAGGTTCTATGTCTGGTCGGCCGCGGCCTCAGCAACGACGAAATCGCTGAACGGCTCGTCATCGGCGAGGCGACCGTCAAGAGCCATGTGGGTCGCGTGTTCGACAAGCTCGGGTTGCGCGACCGCGCCGCCGCGATCGTGTTCGCGTTCGACCACCGGCTCGTCCAGCCTGGCGCCTGACCACCCCCAGTCGGAGACGCGGCTCCTCCCCTGGTCGGAGATGGAATCAGCGCACGGCCTGACGACCGCGAGCGGGCTCGGCCGTAGGCTGGGCGGCAACACCTGATGGGAGGACTGGCATGATCGCCTCGCTCGCGGCCACCTGGCGCGTCCCCGACCGGGCCGCTCTCGGCTGGCGGGACCATCTGTTGACGATGTTCTTCGGCACGTGGCTCCTGGTCGGCCTGTTCGTCGACGGCTGGGCCCACACGAACCTCGACACCATCGAGACCTTCTTTACGCCTTGGCACGCGCTCTTCTATTCCGGCTTCGGCGCGACCACGGCCTGGATCGCCCACTGCGTCCAGCGCGAGGGCGGGGTGCCGCGTGGCTATGCGCCCGCAGTCGTCGGTCTGGTGGCCTTCGCGGCCGGCGGCGTGGGGGACCTGATCTGGCACACGCTGTTCGGTATCGAGAAGGATGTCGAGGCGCTGCTCAGCCCGACGCATCTGGTGCTGTTTGCCAGCCTGGTCCTGATCCTGGCGAGCCCCTTCCAGGCCGCCTGGTCGGTTCCCCAAGACGCGCCTTCGTTCCGCAGCTTCCTGCCGGCGCTCTTCTCGCTCACGCTCGTGACGGCGCTGTGTCTGTTCTTTCTCATGTACGTGACACCCTTCAACACCTTCGACTCACTGGCTCGCCGCGACGTTTATATCGCCAGCTTGCCGGACGCGCGCATCGCGCAGAACTATCGCGATCTGAGCGTGCGTGCCGGTCTGGCCAGCTTCTACGTCACGACGGTCGTGCTGCTGGCGCCGCTGCTCCTGGTGCTCAGACGTTGGCGACCGCCATTCGGCGCGGCCACGCTGCTCTTTAGCGTGGTGGCCACGCTCGTGAGCGCGCTCGAGGCGTTCCAGTTGGCGCCCCTGATCGTCGCGGCGGCCTCCGCCGGCCTGGCAGCCGATAGCCTGATCGCGTGGCTGCGACCCTCGCCCGCGCGGGTCGGCGCCTACCGCCTGTTCGCAGCGCTGGTGCCGATCGCGCTGTGGAGCGCGTACTTCGCCGTTGTCTCCCTCGTGTGGGGGACATGGTGGACGGTCAATCTGGTGGGCGGCGCCATGTTGATGTCGAGCTTGGCCGGTGCCGGGCTGGCGGCGCTGATGGCGCCCCAGCCGGGGCCCACGGCCAAGCGCTCACTAACGGATTGAACCCTCGGTGCGGCGATCATGACCGTCGGTCTGCTGGCAGTGCCCTGGGCCATCTGGGGCGGCCTGTGCCTGTTTGTTGCGGCCATCTACACCGTGGTGTGGCCACGGCCGAGGCCGCCGGCCTGGGCACGCCCGTCATGGCGGCACCCCATCCTTCGCTGGGCTCACGCCATGGTGTGGGTCGTGCTGGCCGGCTCGTGCTTCCTGCGCACCACGGACTGGCCGGGTCAGCTAGACGCGGCGAATGCGCTCGCACTGCTCGCTGTCCCGCTGTATGCCACGTTCGTTGTCACACTCGTTACCGACCGCAAGCTGAGGCGCTGAGTAGGCAGCTGACGTGTTTACGTTCGGCCGCGGCTCGGGAAGGGGTCCCGCGGTCCACCCGCAATGACCAGAGTGGCCAGGAGCCGCATGGGCGGCCGACCAGGGTTCCGATCGGCTCAGGATCGTTCAGCGCGAGCCGCTTGGGAATTGCCCTGGTTGGACCCACCGGCCGGGCACGGGCACTGCTGCTAGTGGCGTTGCTGGCCCGCAAGCTGGCGCAACGGCACTTGGGCTCGGTTGCCGCCTGCAACGAGCTCCTCGAGGCGGATGAGTGCTCGCGTTCCTACGCGTTGTCAACGCCTATCGCCGGCGTGAGACGCTGGGGCTTGACCAGCAGCATGAGTTGGCCGGCCTTGAGGTCGCCACGACGTGGTGCATATGCCGAATGGCAGACACCTCGAGCCGCGGGCGGTGTACCGCGTGCCGACGGTCAACCTAGACACGGCCAGTGCCGCTACGCGTCGGGGCGCACGCCCGCAGTGGGGCAGTGTGCCCCGACGCCCTCCCCCACCCGATTCAGGGTGATTCGCGAAAGCCTGCCACAGCACTGCCCGTTGTCGAGCGTATCAAGGCGCACGGCAGCGCGGAGGCCAAGGACCTGGCGGCCTGGCTCGGCGCGCACCTGATCGGTGCGCAACTCGTCGAGTGTGAGCGCTACCTGGTCGTGCCGTCCGGCGACCGCTGTGCGGCGCTCGAGGCCTCCATGCGGCGAATCGGGCTGCCACTGGAGCGAATCCAAGGTCGCCGACGAGCTGCGCGGCGTCCTAGGGGCGTTTCTGACGCCGCGGCCGAGCCAATTCAGGCCGCGGCCGTCGTCGACGTCGGCGCCAGCGACCGTCTGACAGTCGACGGCGAGTTCGTGCGTGCGTTCGACCTGGGAAAGCTGCCGACGACGATCGTCACGGATTGTGCCGCGCCATTGCTGGACGGCGACCTGCCGCTCGACGTGTCGATCGACATTCGAGCCGCTGGACCTCGCGTGGGCCAAGCTGCGCCTGGACGCGCGCAGGAACGCGCTGGAGTCGTCGGCCCCGACGCCAAGTCGTGCAGTTGCGGTCGAGCAGATCGCGGGCCTGCGCATGGCGTATGAGCGGCGCATGACGGTGACGATCAGACGATGGCACACGGAGCGGACCGCCTATTCAGTGGAGCGGGTTACCACACGGAACCTCCTCGGTCGCCTTAGACCGGTTTGTTAGTTATGAGGAATAGAAACCCTGAGGATCCTCCCCTCATGGCTCGTCGTCTTCGTCTTCAACTGACGGAGCATTCCACATAATTCCGTTCCATAGCTACTCGCATCCCAACTTTTACGTCGTTACGGCGACAGCCGGCAGGTGTGCGCCTCGTGTTATCTCGAACAGGTCGGCAGAAGTGCAGTCGTGGGTTGGCGAGATGAGGGTTGAGCCGATGGTCGCATCGTCAGCCAGTCACGAACTGAGCTGCTCGAGGCCGCAGTCGTCGACCGAGCGATCCATGCGCCATCGAACGAAGGCCACGGGGAAGCGTGCCCAACGGCCGAGGTCGCCAGTTGTCATGCATACGGGTTAGCAGTTGGCTCAGCGTGTGTCACTCACACTCGGTGAGATCTAGCATGGCGCTGACCTCGCATGCGCAGCCAGCGGGGAGCCCGCGGCCGATTCAGCAGTCTCTACGGCACGACGACTGGTCAGTTGATCGTCGCGCTGAATGAGTGGTATCGCCTCATGCACGGCGTAGGCGCCGCTCGCACGCGCGAGACGTACCTGGCTGTGCTGCGACCCTGGTGCGGATTTCTGGGGAAGCACGGCTACGCGTGGAATGCGCGTCCTGAGGCGGTCCGCGAGTACACGCGGTTGTTCCTGGTCGAGGCAGGCTGTGCCCTCCAGCGCGGGCGGGTAGATGGCTGGTTCGTGCAGGCGACCAGTCGATCACCCATGAGCAACAGTGGGCTGCACCTGCTGATTGCCGCTCTGCGCAGCTTCTATTCGGTGATGCAGCGCGGCGTGTTCGATGACCACCGCGACCAGCGCTTTCATCTGCTGTATGCCTACGACAATCCGATGTACTCGCCGATCCTGCTCGCCTGGCGAGCGGAGCACCGGAAGTGGATCCGCAATGCCGGAGCTCCAGACCACGCCGGGATCCGGTCGGAATCTCGGGCTGACTCGGAGCGGCAGCCGGTCGGCTTCTTCCAGGTCAAACGCCAGCCGCTCGAGCCACCCGTCGCACGCGACGCGGAACCGACACGCCTCGCGATCCTGGCAGGCGTGCGCTACATGATCGACCACGCGCCGATGCGCGAGGCAGTCATCCTGCGCATGCTGCTGGAGAGCGGCGCGCGCGTGTCTGAGGTGCTCGGGCTCACCGCAGGCGGGATGCGTCGAGCTCAGAACCCGAAGATCGGCATCGACGTCGTTGCGCTCGTGCGCGGCAAGGGCGAGCACACCATCGGCAAGCCAATCTGG
>WNGB01012988.1_pt1 | contig 28862 bp, 34 predicted proteins | sample 5400681 | NCBI WGS metagenome assembly WNGB01 (sample SAMN13153367, study PRJNA577476) | soil metagenome | isolation source: 115 cm soil or saprolite under grassland replicate 2 | place: USA:California | collected 2016-06-15
ACTCCGTCCAGCCACATCTCCACAACCTGCTACTTATCTACAGCACTCCCAGTATCTCGAAGGCTGCTCACAACCACGCTCACGACCGCCGTGGCCACCAGCCAAACCTAGCGGTGGACAGATGCGCTGCATTACCGAGGAAGTGCATAGCGTGTCAGCGGAATCCGCAGCACGATTTTGTTGAAGCTATTCGAGAAACCACGATACCTGGCGCAATAACAACAACATGCTGCGGATCGCCAGCCGCCAGCTCGCCGCCGACTACACGCACGAGTTCGCGCAGATGTTCGCTGGCCGCTTTGGCAGCGCCAAATCCAGCGCCACGCCCTTTCCGCGCGTGCGTGTCGGCGGCGCGCAGGTTGAGGTGTACTTCGCGCCCGAGGATGGGGTGGCGAAGTTTGTGCTCCAGCGCCTGGCAGCGGCTACGCGCAACATTCACTTTATGACTTTCTCGTACACGTCCAGCGCGATTGCCGATGCGATGGTGGCACAGGCCCAGGCCGGGGTGCCAGTGCGTGGCGTCTTCGAGTCGCAGAATGCCGGTGAAACGGGATCAGCATTTCATCGGCTGCGGCACGGCAGCGTGGATGTGCTGGAGGATGGCAACTGCTATATTCTGCACCATAAAGTCATCATCCTCGACGCGCGCACGGTGATCACCGGCTCGTACAACTTCACCTCCCGCGCCGAGCAGGACAATGACGAGAACCTGGTGATTGTGGAGGACCCGACGCTGGCGCGGGCCTACCTCGACGAGTTCGAGCGGGTGTACGCGCAGGCGCAGGCGCCGACGCGCTGCCGCTCAATTATTCGCCACCACGCGGGGAATCTTGTTTGATGGGACATCTCTGTATTTATCGCGCCTAACGGTGTGTAAAGAGGATGATGCTCCATTTCGGCAGCCACCTCTAACTATTGTAGGCCAAAGACTTGACAGCGGGTGTATTATAGGGGTGAGAATGGTGTGGCGCATGGATGCGCCCACTGGAGAAAAGGAGGCGATAGCTATGGCAACCCCAAATCGTGAGCAGAGTACGTACGGCAAGACGAATCTGATCGACGATGTCACCGCGAGCACGCAGGGCTACAGCCGCCGTCAGGTGGCTGAGATTGTCGACGCGACGCTGAAGGCGATCACCGACAAGGTTCGTTCAGGCCAGAACGTCACCGTGACCGGCTTTGGGACGTTTCGGCGCACCGAGCACGCCGCGCGCCGTGGAACCAACATCCGTACCCGTCTGCCGATCAACATCCCGGCACACTCCACGGTGCGCTTTACGCCTGGCAGTGAGCTCAAGGCTGCCGTGAGTGGTCGTACTGCGCCCCGCCGCAGCGATCAGGGCGTCCAGCAGCGCGAGCGCGGTCAGTCGTCCACTCGACGCTAGCAGCACCGCGAACAAAGCGTAAGAAAGCGGGTGCTCTGGAAACAGGGCACCCGCTTTCTTAACCAGCAAGGCTCCGGACGCAACTTCCTGGCAACGTGATGCGTGGCGTAGGGGCGGATTGCAATCCGCTCTTCTACCACGATCACCTATCACACGCCGCTCGGATGAAGCAAGCGATCGGCGGCCCCTATGACATCACGCCGAGCTGCTGCATCATGCCCATCTGGTCAAATAGGCGCCACGTTTCCACGATTTTCCGGTTGGCGATCTGGTCGATGGTCATTGCTGATGTCGTTACGTGCTTCCCCGTGGGAGGGATGCCCATCAAATCACCAGTATGGGTGCCACGATAGGTGATGCGCGTGACGACCTTGTCCCCTTCGACAACCATATCTTCGATCGTGTGCTTTCCCTCTGGGAAGGCGGCCAAGAATAGCGCAGCGAGATGCTTCAAGCCTTCCACATTGAGGGGATTTGGAGCGCCTGAGTTGTGAACAACGGCATTCGGGGCGAAAGCCGCTGCGAGACCATCGAGATCGCCGGCGTTGAACGCCTCAACGAAATGGCGGACGAGGGCCTTGTTTGCTTCGGTTGACATGGGCTAACCTCCTTGCCGGGGCACTCTGGTGGTTCTGGTGGGCACATAGTCATGCGAGCGAGGGACGTCGCTGGCTGGATGCAGTCCTATCTCTGTCGAGCAACCGCACCGCTTTCCGGGCGAAGGCGCTCTACGCGTCAGGTATACTGGCGCTCCTTTTCGATAGCAGTGCCGCACCCCCACTCCTCCAGGAAGCGTTGTCGATCTATCAGGAGCTGGGGCATCGCACCGGGTGTGCGGCAACCCTGCTCAGCCTGGGATGGCTGCTCACCTTTGGCGGCGACTATCCTGCCGGTCGCGAGCTGGTTGAGCAGAGCGTGGCGCTCTACCGGGCAGAGCCAGTCATCGATCGCTGGGGGCTTGGCTTCGCGCTGATCATCGCGGAGTTACTCGCCACACAGCGGGGCAACTATGCGGCCGCGCGTATGTATGGCAAGGAGGCGCTGGCGTTGTTTCGGGAGCTGGGACAGCCATATGGCATATCACAAGCGCTGAACTCCCTTGGCGATATTGCACGGTTGCAAGGCGATTACACCGCAGCCGCGACATGGTACGCGGAGAGCTTGGCGCTGCTGAGGCGATCAACGATTAAGGGTGGTATTCCGTCAGTACTGCACAACATGGGCTACGTTTTGCTGGCGCAGGACCAGCTACAGCGTGCGGCGGCGCTCTTCGCCGAGGGGCTGACCTTGCAGCAGGAGAATGGCGACCAGCAGGGTATTGCCGAGTGTCTGGCCGGATTGGCGGCGGTCGCAGCAAATCGGCAAGAGTCCGAGCGTGCAGCCCGGCTCTTCGGAGCAGTTGAAGCCTTGCGTGCAGTAACCGATGGGCCGATCTGGCCAGCTGAACAGGCTGAGTACGAGCGCCATCGGGCCGCCGCGTGCGCGCAGCTCGACGAGGCGACCTTCGTGGCGGTGTGGGCCGCGGGCCGGGAGCTGCCCCTGGAACAAGCCATTGTCTATGCGTTAGAGGAATACGAGCGGGTGTACGCGCAGGCCCAGGCGCCGACGCGCTGCCGCTAAGATCAATGCTTCAGGCCACCGGCAATCGTAGCACGAGCTAAAATCGCCCAAACAAGCCACGCACGAAAACCACGCCAATACATAACGATTGCATTATTTGACGTGATTTTCGTGCTGCGATTAGGCTAAAGCGAACACGAAGGTAGACTACGCCTTCTGTTTTTTACGGCCCGGCTTTTTAGCAGCCGGAGCGGGTGGCGGAGGGGGCGGAGCGGGCTCTTCGGCGGCAACGATCTGGAATCGCAAGATATCTTCTTTTGTGCGCCGAAAATCGATCGCTAGGTTGCGCCGCCGCGCGGCGGCCTTCATCCGATTACGCACCGTCAGCCGATTCTCCTCGATATCCAGTGTTGCCTCGCCATAGTCACCGATCGAGTACTCTGCAAGAATAGCGTCGTACTGTTCCTCGATCAGCTTTCGTAGCCCCTTACCCTTGTTTTCGATCTCTTGGACTTCTTCTGGCTCCAGTTTGCGAAAGTTTGGCATTGCTTTACCTCTACTATCTCAATACGCAACAGGTGAGCAGCTATCATAATCCAAAGACGAATACTTTGCAAGTTTTTTGGACTATGTGCGCTTACGAACGCATAGCTATACGTGCCGACGCCGCAAGTGTAGCGCCGCTGCTCTACTATAATACTCACGTGGGTTGCTTGCCGCATTCGTTGTGTTTGCTCGCGGCCAGCGTATTTAATGGTTGGTTGCCAAGTTTGACTGGGGAAATATTCAAATCTTAGGCATGGTTCAATTCACCCACAATCAACTTTACAGTTGGGAGGTTTGGAGGGACTACGTCCCTCCAAGAAAATCTCTTTTTGTGCCGCTCTGGGCGAGCAAAGCTCGCCCAGAGCGGCACAAAAAAAGTGTTCTTTGGGGCGGCGAAGCCGCCCCAAACCCCCACCGAACTGTAAAGTAGGTTTGAACCATTCCTTAATCTTGGATTAACGCGGTTCTGGTATAATTGGTTTGCCAATACCGCTATGGTTGGTAAGTCTATGCCATTTAGCTGTGACTATTTGCGCGCTCTACGTGTGCGCCTGGATGCCCATGTTGGTCGCGCTACTTGTTCAGAAATAGTGAATGAGGAAGGAACCGGATCGAATGGATAATGCCACACCCACGTCTGTGCGGTCGCTCGTTAGTCGCTCACGCTACATAACACCTTTCTTGGTTGGCTGCGCGGTGGTGCTGATCCTGATGTTCGCGCTGGCGCCTTCCTGGGGGATCGTGGTCGTCCTTGGCATCGTCGAAGGATTGACGGAGTTTTTACCGATCTCGTCGACAGCGCACCTGCTGATCGTTGCTGATCTTCTAGGCTTTCAGGGCAGTATTGGCGGCACGTTCGAGATCTTCATTCAGCTTGGGGCGATCCTCGCGGTTGTGGCCTATTACGCGAGCGACCTGCTCGCGCAGGCGCGGTCGCTGTCGGCCAGTGCTACGACCCGCCGCTTCTGGATCGCGATCGTGCTAGCCTTCCTGCCGGCGGCGGTGGTGGGGATCGCGCTACGTAGCTGGATCAAGCAAGTGCTTTTCGCGTCGCCAAGCGTGATCGCCTGGGCGCTCATTTTTGGTGGTATCGCGCTGATTGCGATCGAGCGCTTGCCCAAGCGCGCCATCACCGCGCAGGATGTGGAACACGTATCTTTCGGCCAGGCGCTTGGCATTGGCGTGGCACAGGTGTTGGCGCTGGTGCCTGGTGTCTCGCGCTCCGGCGCGTCGATGATCGGCGGCATGCTGGGCGGATTGGATCGCCGCACGGCCACGGCCTTCTCTTTCTACCTGGCTATTCCTACGCTGGGCGCGGCGACGGTGGTCGATCTGCTTGGAAGCTTGGGCCAGATCAGCGGAAGTGATGTTGGCCGCTTGTTGTTGGGCACAGCAGTCGCGGGCGTGGTCGCCTGGATGAGTATTGGCTGGTTGCTGCGCTATGTCGCTGGCCACAGTTTTGTAGCGTTTGGAATCTACCGAATAATTGTCGGCGCGCTGGTACTGGCGCTGGTAGCAGCTGGCCGGCTCTGATCCTCCGCTGAGCCCTCGCAAATAATCAGGTATCCCAAATGATAAGATGACACGATGACCTGTTTTGGTTGCCGCTCACTCATGCACATGCTATAATCCTCTGCCATGCGCCAGCCACCGACAGCGGCGCCGGCCAGCTGCGATCCGCTCGGGGCGGCGCGCAAGGAGATCTTTGATGGGCAGGATGGAGAGTGATGTGAGCGTGCGCCGCGACCGGCTGCGTCAGCGCTTGCAGCGGTTGATGGAGCGGAACGCGCCTGGCGCTGCCACGATCGACACACAGATCGAGGAGCTGCTTCACGATATCCTCGAAGAGGATCTTGCCCCACTGCCGGCGCGAGCCTGGGCCGACGACCACGACGAAGATCAGCGGATCGTCGTCACCGGCATGGGCCTGCTGACGCCACTTGGCATTGGTATCGAGGCTTTCTGGGCCGGCTTGATCGAAGGGCGCAGCGGTGTTGGGCCGATCACGATCTGCGATCCAGGCGAATCACCTTCCAGGATTGCCGCCGAGGTGAGCGGCTTCGACCCGCGCGACTATCTGGAGGCGAAGGAAGCCCGGCGCATCTCGCGCGCCAGCCAGTTTGCGGTCGCCGCCGCGCGCATGGCGCTGGCTGACTCAGGCTTGGTGGTGGATGCGAGCAATCGCTACGAGGTTGGCGCGCTGATCGCCAATGGCAGCAGCTCGCCACCGGATACCGAGCTGGCCGCGCGGACGCTGATCGAGCGCGGCTTTGGCAAGGTTAATCCATTCTACATCACCAGCTCGCTGCCGAACATGCCCTCCTGCCAGGTGGCGATCCAGCTTGGGCTGCTAGGCTACAATACCGCGATCGCCACTGCCTGCGCTGCAAGCTCGCAGTCGATCGGCGAGGCGGCCGAGGTGATCCGTCGTGGCGACGCTGATGTGATGCTGGCCGGCGGCACCGAGGCGCCGATCTGTCAGATGACGCTGGCGAGCTTCTGCGCCATCCGCGCGCTCTCGACGCGCAACGATGAGCCGGAGCGCGCCTCGCGGCCATTCGATGCAACCCGCGATGGCTTTGTGCTGGCCGAAGGCGCGGGGGTATTAGTGCTGGAGCGGCTCTCGCACGCCCGGCGCCGCGGCGCGCGAATCTACACCGAGATCACCGGCTATGCCTCGACCTGCGATGCCTACCATGTGACCGCGCCGCACCCCGAGGGCGATGGCGCGGCCCATGCGATTGCACGAGCACTGGCGCGGGCACGTATCAGCCCGCAGCAGGTCGATTATATCAACGCCCACGCTACCAGCACACCGGCCGGCGATGTGGCCGAGACGCTGGCGATCAAGCAGGCCTTTGGCGAATACGCCTACAGCGTCCCGATCAGCTCGACCAAATCCATGACCGGGCATCTGACCAGCGCAGCCGGCGCGGTTGAGGCGGCCGCGGCGATCTTGGCGCTCAAGCATGGCGTTATCCCGCCGACGATCAACTACGAGCACCCCGACCCAGCCTGCGACCTCGACTATGTGCCGAACACGGCGCGTAAGGCGGCGCTGCAAGTTGCGATCTCGAATTCGTTTGGATTTGGGGGCATTAATGCGGTGCTGGTGTTCCGGAAGCCGGCGGGTGTGTGACAGAGTGATAAGGTGACAAGGTGACAAGCTGAATTGTCACCCCCTCACCCAGTCACCTTGTCACCTTGTCAGGTTCTTAGGCGGCCAGCATCGCCTTCGGCGCGCTGGGCAGCAGCAGCAATATCCGGCGTAGCAGATCATCGAGATCGAAGGGCTTATCGACATAATCGGCGCAGCCGAGCGCCTGAGCGCGCGAAGGCGTGAGCAGTGGGTTGTAGACCGATGCGCCCATGATCGGTGTGTCGGCCAGGGCCGGCTGGTCGCGCAGGAGCCGGGCGGTCTCCCAGGCGGGCTGGCCGGGCAGCGACAGCGCGGTGAGAATCAGGTCGGGCCGCTCGCCGCTGGCCTGGTCGAGCGCCGCCTCGCCGGGAATGGCCTCCAGTACGCGATAGCCCACGGCGCGCAGCAGGCGGCCGAGCATGTCGCGGTGGTCGGGCGTGTCGTCGATGATCATGATCGTTTGGAGCGCCATGGCTGCCTCGTTGTCAAGTCGTTATGCATGATGTTACATGTAAAGTAACGCGCGCGACATCCTGAAAGATGCGCCCCAATCGCGTTCTTTTAAGACAAATTTGTCATTATGAGTAATTCAATAAACTGGAACATTATCGGCCATACGTGGGCAGTTGATTTTTTGCGGCGCTCGATCGCCGGCGGGCATGTGGCGCACGCCCACCTGCTCGGCGGTCCGGCCAGCGTCGGTAAAGCGCTGCTGGCGCTGCGGCTGGCGCAGGCGCTGAATTGCGAAACCGGCGGCCCCGACCCATGCCTAAGCTGCCGGGCGTGCAAGCGGATCGAGCGTGGCAACTACACGGATGTGCGCGTAGCCGGCATGGCGAGCCAAGCGGCCGGGCTGAAGCCGGACGAGGCGCAGCGCCAGAAAGAGCTAAAGATCGATACAATCCGCGAATGGCAGGCCGACATCAGCCTGCGCCCATACGAAGGGCGCCGGCGAGTCTTCATTTTGCACGATGCCGAGCGGCTGACCGAGGCGGCCTCGAACGCAATGCTGAAGACGCTGGAGGAGCCGCCGCCCTATGCGACACTGATTCTGGTCGCCAATACCGCCGGCGATCTCATGCCGACGATTGTCTCGCGCTGCCAGCCGCTGAAGCTGCGCCCGATCCCGCGCGCGGTGGTGGCGGCGGCGCTGCGCGAGCGCTACCAGCTGGCCGAATACGATGCCGACCTGATCGCGGCATGGAGCGGCGGGCGGGTTGGCTGGGCGCTACGTATGGTCGATTCGCCCGATGATCTGGCGGCCCGCCAGGCGCAGCTGGATGCGCTGCTGGATCTGCACGGCCAGCCGCACGCCGCCGGCTTTCGCTGGGCCGAGGAGCGCGCCAAAGAGTACCGTGGCGGCGAGCAGGCGGCCGTCCTTGCTGCGCTGGAGCTATGGCAGAGCTGGTGGCGTGATGTGATGCTGGCGGCGGCGGGATGCCCCGAGCAGATCGCCCACATCGACCGCTCCGAGCAGATCGGCCAGGCCGCGCGCCGCTACCGCCTCGCGGATATCCACGCCTTTATCACCCGGCTGAATGCGACGGCCAAGCAGCTGCGCGAGAACGTCAACCCGCAGCTCGCGCTGGAAAACGCGCTGCTGCATCTTCCGAGTGTGGTATAATCCTGGTTACACCTGCCCGAACTGAATTCGGATGCTCACTGCCCGAGCTAGAGCGCTACCTCTGGCTGGAATAGCGATTCCTACGACCGACCATGACCGTCTGTTTTAAGAGCACGCTAGGACGGAGGAAACCCCGTGAAGGATGGCTACGCTATCGAAATGCGCGATGTCGTCAAGCGCTTTGGCGATGTTGCGGCGGTCGATCACGTGAGCATGCAGATTCGCGATGGTGAGTTCTTCTCGATGCTCGGCCCATCCGGCTGCGGGAAGACCACCAGCTTGCGCATGATCGCCGGCTTTGAATACCCCACCTCGGGCGAGATCTGCCTGAACGGCCAGCCGATTGGCAATACCCCGGCGTTTCAGCGCAGCGTCAACACGGTGTTCCAGTCCTATGCGCTTTTCCCACATATGAGCGTGGCCGAGAATGTGGCCTTTGGCCTGGAGATGAAAAAGGTGCCCAAGGCTGAGATCGGCAAGCGGGTTGTTGAGGCGCTCGATATGGTGCGCCTGAGCAGCTATGGCGAGCGCAAGCCGCGCCAGATGTCGGGTGGCCAGCAGCAGCGCGTGGCGCTGGCGCGTGCGCTGGTGAATCGGCCCGATGTGCTGCTGCTGGATGAACCGCTGGGCGCGCTCGATCTCAAGCTGCGCAAGGATATGCAGCTGGAGCTGAAGGGACTACAGGAGCAGGTCGGCATCACCTTCATCTATGTCACGCACGATCAAGAAGAGGCGCTGACAATGAGCGACCGGATCGCGGTGATGAGCGGCGGCAAGGTGCTCCAGATCGGCACGCCGACCGAGATCTACGAGCGGCCCAGCTGTCGCTTCGTGGCCGATTTCATCGGCGAGTCGAACTTTGTCCAGGGCCGCGTCAGCGCGATCGAGCCGAACAGTGTCGCGATTACCACAGCGGATGGTCTGGTGCTGCGTGGGCAGGCAGTGCAGCCACTGCGGCGCGATCAGGAGGCGTTTGTATCGGTGCGGCCCGAGAAGGCGCGCCTATCGGTGCAGCCGCCCAGCGATGCGCCCGCGAATATGTTTCCGGTCCGCGTCGAGCGGGTCTCCTATATCGGCAGCGATACGCGCATTCTGGTTCAGCTGGGCCAGGAGCGCGTATTTAGCATCTGGGAGCAGAACACGCGCTCGACCGTGGATCGCGATGCCTACTGGCAGCGCGGCGAGCAGGGGTATCTGTGGTGGCCGCTCGAGAACGGGCTGGTGCTGACCGAGTGATTGCAGATTGTAGAGACGCAATATATTGCGTCTCTACAATCTGCAATAAGGGGTATGTATGGCGGCGGAAACGCTCCCAAACGTGGAGCGGCGTGAGATTGGGCTGCTGAGCAGATTGCGCCGAAGCGAGCGCTTTCAGCTTGGCGCATTGCTGTTTCCGGGTCTGTTCTGGCTGATTCTTTTCTTCGCCGTGCCGCTGGTTGTGATAGTCGTCTATAGCTTTATGACATCCGGCAAGACCGGCAGCCCTGAACTGCCGTTTACGCTGGTCAGCTACATCACACTGTTCACAAAAGATCTGTATATCAACGCCTATTTGCGCTCGACCTGGATCGCGATTGTCGCAACACTGGTTTGTTTGCTGATCGGCTATCCACTGGCGCTGTTCGTGGTGCAGCGAACGCCGCGCTGGCGCAGCGTGCTGCTGTTCCTGATCTTGATCCCGTTCTGGACGAACTTCCTGGTGCGCACGTACGCATGGATGATTATTCTGAACAATAACGGCTTGCTCAACAGCGCGATCCAGGTGTTTGGGCTGCCGCGCCAATCGCTTTTTCCGACAACAGGCGCGGTGCTGCTGGGCTTGATCTATGGCGAGCTTCCGTTTATGGTGCTGCCGATCTACGCATCGCTGGATCGCTTTGATTTTACGCTGCTGGAGGCGGCTTCTGATCTGGGAGCGAGTCGCACGCGGGCGTTTCTGCGCGTGATGCTGCCGCTGACAATGCCGGGCGTGGCGGCTGGTTCGGTGCTGGTGTTCATCCCAACTGTCGGCCAGTTCGTGGTATCCGACCTGCTGGGCGGCGCAAAAGTCGATATGCTCGGCAATTTGATGGAGCGCTTGTTCCGGCGCCAGAACCCGCCTGACTGGCCGCTTGGCTCAGCGATGGCGCTGGTGTTCATGCTGGTGCTGACGGTGCTCGTGATCTTCTACTTCCGCGTGACGACGGAGGACGATCGATGATTGAGGCAAGCTCCACATCGCAAACACGCACGCAGGCGCCGCCGCGCGTCGAGCAACGGCGCGGCAGCTGGCGCACCGGCCTGCTTGGCTTGCATTCGATCCTGAGCTTTATCTTCCTGTATGCTCCGATTGTGGTATTGGTCGTCTTCTCGTTCACGAACGACTCATTCGGCGTGGTCTGGAAGGGCTTTACGCTGAAGTGGTATGCGCAGCTGCTCCAGAATGAGCGCCTGATTGGCGCGACGATTAATACGCTCAAGGTTGCGCTGGTATCGACGCTGATCTCGACCGTGATTGGGACGCTGATGGCGCTGGCGCTGGAGCGCTATCACTTCCGCGGGCGCACCGGCCTGGATGCGCTGCTGTATCTGCCGATCGTGATCCCCGAGATCGTGATGGCGCTGGCGCTGCTGGCGTTCTTTGCGTTCTCGCTGGGGTTGCTGGAAAATATCACCGGCCAGCAAATGCGATTGAGCATTGTCACGGTGATTATCTCGCATATCGCCTTCAGCATTTCGTTTGTTGTGGTGGTTGTGCGCGCGAGCTTGAAGGGCTTTGATCGACGGCTGGAGGAGGCTGCGCAGGATCTGGGCGCGAACGAGTGGGAAACGTTCTGGCGGATCACATTCCCGCTGATCCTGCCAGGCATTATCGGTGGTGCGCTACTTGCCTTTACGATCTCTTTGGACGATTTCATCATTACGTATTTTACCACTGGCCCTGGCACCTCGCTGCTGCCGATCGAGGTCTATGGTAAGGTCAAGCGCGGCGTCACCCCCGAGATCAACGCGATCTCACTTGTCATCTTATAGAAGGAATCAGAGTAAGGAGGTCATGATGGTACGTCTCAGACTCATGGCACTGTTGCTGGTGGCATTGCTGGTGGTAACAGCATGCGGCGGTAGTAGCACAGCCCAGCCAACCGCAGCCCCGGCCGGCGGCGCGACAAATGCTCCAGCGGCGGAACAGCCGACCGCCGCGCCGGCCCCCACCGCTGCGCCGGCCGCGGCTGAGCCGCCGACCGCCGCGCCGGCCGCGACAGCGGCTGCCGAACCGCCGACCGCCGCGCCGGCCGCAACAGCGGCTGAGCAGGCCACCGCAGCGCCGGCGGCTGAGCTACAGGTCGACAAGTCGAAGCTTTCCAAGGAGCTGCATTTCTACAACTGGACCGATTATATCGACCCAGACATCCTGACCAACTTCGAGCAGGAGTATGGCGTCAAGGTGATCATGGATCTCTACGATGCCAACGAGGACATGATCGCCAAGGTGCGCCCCGGCAATTCCGGCTATGATATCGTCGTTCCGTCGGATTACGCGGTGGACATTATGGCGCATGATAAGCTGCTGGCGCCGCTCGACAAATCGCTGCTGCCGAATCTCTCGAATATCAAGAAGCAGAATCTCGACCTGTACTACGACAAAGGCAATGCCTACTCAGTGCCGTACTTCTTCGGAATCAGCGGGCTGGCCTACAACAAGAGCAAGTTCACCACTGCGCCGGATAGCTGGGCGTCGCTGTTCGACCCCGCACAGATCGAAAAATACAAGGGTGAGGTTAGCATGCTCGACGACCAGCGTGAGACGCCTGGCGCGGCGCTCAAGTATCTGGGTAAGTCGCTGAACGACACCGATCCAGCCGATCTCAAGCAGGTTCAGGATATTCTGAAGGCACAGAAGCCGTTCCTGGCGGCCTATAACAGCAGCGATGTCAATCGCAAGCTGGCCAGTGGTGAATATGTGATCGCGCACTGCTGGAGCGGCGCGGCGCTGCAGGCGCGCAATGGGCTTGGCAGCGACTTTGCGGGTAACCCCGATATCGTGTTCGTGATGCCCAAAGAGGGCGGGATGATCTGGCAGGATAACCTGGCGATTTTGGCCGATTCGCCGAATAAATATACCGCGCATGTGTTCATCAACTACCTGCTGGGCGCGGATGTCGCGGGCAAAAACGCCGAGTACGTGGGCTACCTGACACCGAATGCCGAGGGCGAGAAGAAGCTTTCGCCTGAGATCCAGGCATTGTATAAAGAGGGCTTCGCACCGGACGAAGAGATGTATAAGCGGCTGGAGTGGGCGGTGCGGAACGACAAGACTACCGCCTTCGATGAGCTGTGGACGGCGTTGAAGGGCGAGTAGTCCAGGCGTCAGGCCTCGCCAATTTGTTCGCGCAGTGCATCGAGCGCTGCCTTGAGCGTGTCGTCGAGGGTCAGGTTCTCAATCGCAGCCAGGTCGGCGCGCGCCAATGCATCCTGATTGACGGTGTGATATGCCGCCGCGCGGGCCAACAGCGCCTCCGGGTAATCCGGTTTCAAGGCCAGCGCCTTCGTATACTCCTCGATCGCGCGGGCCTCGCCGCCGCCGGCGCTATAGGCCAGGCCGCGGGCATAGTAGGCATTGGCGGCACGCGGGCTTAGGCGCAGTGCGGTGTCGAGGTCGGCAAGCGCGGCGCCGCGCTTGCCCTCGGCGAAGCTCAGCAGCCCGCGCGCATACCAGGCGTCGACCTGCTGCGGGTCGGCGGCGATCGCTGCATCGTAGGCCTGGCGCGCGCCTGTGAAATCGCGTAGCCCATAAAGTGCGCTGCCCTCGCGATAGCGATAGCGGGCCGTGTTCTTCGGATCGAGCGCCGCCAGCTGGCGATAGTCAGCCGCCATGCCTGTAAGATCACCGCGCTGCTCTAGCAGGCGCAGACGATTTTCATACGCCCGCAGATAGGCCGGATCCAGCTTGATCGCTGCGGCGTAGTCGGCCAGCGCCTGATCAGGCTTGCCGAGCGCAGCGTAGGCAAGTGCGCGGTTGTTGAACGCGCGCGCGTTGCTGGGATCGAGCGCGATCGCTTTGTCATAGTCGGCGATCGCCGCTTCGTTCGCGCCCGCGTCGAGCTGGACATTGCCGCGCTCGTAGTAGGCCACCGCCTGCACTTTGGCATCGCTGCCTGCCTCGGCCGTGGCGATCGCGGCGTTGTAGGGCGCCAGCGGTGCGGTCGGGGTTGGCGGCGGGCCAGGTGCCGCGCCAGGCAGCGCACAGGCACTCAGCAGCAAGAACCAAGAACTGAGAACCAAGAACCAAAGCGCGGCGCTGGCTTCTTGGTTCTCGGTTCTGGGTTCTCGGTTCTCGGCGATCATGGCTGCACCCCCAGCGCGGCCGCCAGCACCTGGCGCGCGATTGGCAGCGCGCCGCGGCTGCCCTCGCCGCCATGCTCCACGATCACTGCGATCGCAAAGCGCGGCTTGTCCAGCGGCGCGATCGCCACAAACCAGGCGTGCGGCGCGCCGCCGGGCGCCTCGGCTGTCCCAGTTTTCGCGCCGATCGCCACGCCCGGCAGCGCGACGGGCTTGGCATAGCCGATCTCGACCGAGGTCTGCATCACCGAGCGCATCAGCTGCGCCGTCTGTGGCGTGATGGCCTGGCGCAGCACTTCCGGCTGCGCGGTATACAGCGCCCGATCGCCCGCGCGCGCCTCCTGTACCAGATAGGGCCGCAGGAGCTTGCCGTCGTTGGCGATCACCGCGACCATCTGGGCCATGTCGAGCGGCGTCACCAGCGCCTGGCCCTGGCCGAACGAGGTGTCGGCCAGCGCGGCCGGACGACGCAGGAAATCGAGGGCGCCGGCGATGCTGCCGGCGTCGGCGGGGATATCGCGCAGATCGGCCGTGACACTGATCGCGTCGGCGGTGCGCAGCCCGAAGCGCGCCGCATAGTCGGCGAAATGATCGGGGCCGAGCGCCAGCCCGATCTGGGCGAAGGCAGTGTTACACGACCAGGCGTACACTCGTCGGAGATCCGAAGGATTACCGGTACGCGCCGCCAGGTTCTTCACCGCATTGACCACCGGCGGCGCGCCGTTCTCGGTCGGCAGCTGCTCGGGACAGGTCACCTGGCCTTCCGGGCCATTGAGCACCCCGGCGTCGAGCGCGGCTGCCCCGGTCAGCGTTTTGATCACCGAGCCGGGCGGATAACGTCCCTGGGTGGCGCGGTTGAGCAACGGGCTATCCGAGCGAGCGGCCAGCGCCTGGTACGCCGCCTGAGCCTTGTCAACATCGGCCTGCGTGGCTTGATCGGGTAGGACAAGCTGGTTTGGGTCAAAGCGCGGGTAGCTGGCCAGCGCCAAAATCGCGCCGGTCTGCGGGTCGAGCAGCGCCACCGCGCCGGCCTGGTCGCCAAGCGCGGCCTGTGCGACTTGTTGGAGGTTGCTATCGAGCGTCAGGCGCACATCCGCGCCAGCGCCCGCTGGCGGGGTTGTGCCAAGCAGCCGCGCCTCCAGCAGCGCATTTGCCGAGGTGATACGCGCGCCCGAGAGATACGCGTCGAAGCTGGCCTCGATTCCCGTCGCCCCATACAAGCGGCTCTGAAAACCGACAATCTGGCCGAGATCGGGGTTGGGGTAGACGCGCCGACCGCTCTGATTCGCCGCCAGCACTACGCCGTTGCGATCCAGAATCGTGCCGCGCGTGATCGCGGCGGTCGCCACCGGCCAGACCCGCCCGTCACCCAGCGCGGTTCGGTCGGCCGGGCGCAGTGTCAGCGCGCTGTCGGGCTGCTGAGCAGCCGCTGGTTGGAGCAGCGCCGCCGCCCGCTCGTGAATCGTGCTGGCCTGGCTGATCTGCTCGCGCGCCAGCTGGAGCGCCACTGCCGTGAAGCCGAGCCCGAACACCAGCGCCAGCCGGCCCATGCCGCGCGCGGCCACTGGCGCACGCTGACTGATCGCCGCGCGCGGGAGCAGCGAGAGCAGCCACAGCCCAACCAGCAGCTGCACACGCCACTGGGGTGTATCGTCAACGAACAACCCATACCCGAGCAAGGCCAGCCCCAGCAGCGCGCCAATCCAGGCGATACTACTGCGTTGGCGCGGCGTCATAGCACCCTCGGACTCTTCTGAGTGGCCGAGATCCGCAGCAGCATGCCGACCATTGCAAAGTTAATCAGCGTCGACGAGCCACCGTAGCTCACGAACGGCAAGGTAATGCCTGTGAGCGGAATAAGATTGGTCGTCCCAGCGGTGATGATCAGCGCTTGTGCGATAATCGCAGTGGTCAGGCCGACCGCCAAAAGCTGTTGAAAGCCGTCACGCGCGCGCTGGGCGATCTGGTAGCCGCGCAGCGCAAACAGTGCGTAGCAGATCAGCAGCGCCAGCGCGCCGACGTAGCCCAGCTCCTCGCCAATCGAGGTAAACATGAAGTCGGTGTGACTCTCGGGCACCATGGTCGGGTCGCCGCTGCCAAGCCCGGCGCCAGCCCATCCACCGCTGGCCAGCGCATACAATGCCTGGATCATCTGGTACCCCGTGCCAAGCGGGTCGGCCCATGGGTCGCGCCAGGCGTCGACGCGCACGCGCACATGGCCGAAGAGCGGGTAGAGCGCGGCCGCACCGGCGGCAAAGATCAGCAGGCCGACGATAACATAGCTCGTTCGACCGGTCAGCACATATAGCATCGCCAGGAAGATCGTGAAGAACAGCAGTGCCGCGCCCAGATCCTTCTGGATAATGATCAAGCTGATCGTCAGCCCCCACATCAGCCCGATTGGAACCAGGTAGGGCAGCGGTGGGAGGCGCACGCCCTTCAGAAAGTAGCTGGCTCCGATCAGATGGCGTCGCTCGTCCAGGTAGGTGGCCAGGTAGACCACGAGCAGAATCTTCAGCAGCTCGACCGGCTGGAATTGGAATGCGCCCAGGTTCAGCCAGAGCCGCGCGCCGTTGCGCTCCACGCCGAAGATCGCGGCCACCGCCACCAGCAGCAGGCCGAGCAGCAGCCAGCTGTAGCGATAGTGTTTGAGCCAGCTCAGTCGCCAGGGGATAAAACTCGCCGCCGCCAGCACCAGTGCACCGCCCAGCACCCAGACCACCTGCTTCAACGCCACGCCGCCATAGATATCACCGTAGCGCGCTGTCAAATCGGGCTCCAGCCGCCGTACCATGATCAGCCCGATACCGGCGAGCAGCGCTGCCAGCGGCAGCAGCACCTGGTCCTCGCCCCAGCCCCGCAGCGCCAGCGCCAGGTTGATACCGAGGAACAAACCGATGAACGCGCCCGCGATCGCCAGATCCATCCAGCGCACCGCGCCGCCGGCGCCCAGAATAAGGGTGCCAATGCCGACGAGCAGCAGCAGGCAGGCGGTGATCAGTAGCTCAAGCTCCAGCGTGCGCCCGATGATGCGGCTGCGCAGGATGTGTATCATTTCTCGTTCCGAATGGGCTTAGTCGAACTGCACCGAAAGTGGCAATGTCAGGCCGTGACTCCTGGCAAGCGATTGCACGTGCTTCATGGTTTCGATCATCACGCCAGCATCGATTGTGCCATCGTGGGTTCCAGCTAAGAGAATCTGCTGCATCGCGGTGAACTGTTGCACGGCGGTCTGTGTGTCGCCAGCCGCGAGCGCCTGCCGGGCGCTGATCAGTGCCGCAAGCAGCTCGGCGCCGTGTGATCCCAGGCGGCCATCGGCGCGCCCGACCTCCAGTGCGGTTCGCAGTTCCACGAATGGATCGTCGGGTACACGCGGTGTGTTGCTGCTCGGGGTGGCCAGCTGCGCTGGTGCGCTGGTGGGCAGCGCCACCCCAGTCGCGCCTTCGGCATCTGCGGGAACGCTGGTCGCGCTCCTTCCCGCGGTATCAGCGGTTCGGCCCCCGCCGCGCGCCGCAAGCACAGTGCCCGCAAGCAACACAATGGCCAGCAGCGCGCCGAGGAGCGGGAGCAACGAACGCGACCGCGTGAGCGGCGGCGGTGGTTGCGGCGATCGACGATGCGGCGCAACGGCCGCCAACGGATCGTCGATCGGAGGTGCGCTGGAAGGGGGCGGCGTGGATACCGCAGCGGCGGCTGGTATGGGCGGCTGCCAGTGCTGCGTCGCCTGATTGTGGATGTCGATGCCTGGCCGATCCGACGGCGTTGGAGACGTAACCCATGTGCGGGCCAGCGCCTGCGCCAGCTCGCCCGCACTGCTGAATCGCACCGCAGGATCTTTCGCCAATGCGCGTTGCACCAGCGCCTCGACGGCCGGCGACAGATCGGGATGGGCAGGCAGTGGCGGGGGCGGCGTCCGGATGTGATCGATCGCCACCTGCATCGGGGTGATGCCACGAAAGGGCACATCGCCGGCGAGCAGTTCGTAGAGCACCACGCCGAGACTATACACGTCGCTGGCTGGTGTCAGCGGCAGACTCTGCGCCTGCTCTGGTGAGAGATAGCTGGGCGTACCAAATATCACACCAAATTGGGTCTGGTTCGCATCGCTCAGCACCTGTTTCGCGATCCCAAAGTCGGTCAGCACCAGCCGGCCCTGGTCATTCCAGAGCGCGTTGCCAGGCTTGACATCGCGATGGATGATGCCGGCAGCGTGCGCGGCGTCCAACGCGCCAGCCAACTGGGCGACAATTGCGCGGATCTCGTCGGGCGCCGGGCGCATACCACGGGCGGCAAGGTCGGACATCCACGCCTCGAGCGTCGGCCCGGCCAGCAACTCCTGCACCATGTAGGTATGGCCATCCTGCTGCCCAAAATCGTAGATCTGCACAATGTTGGGATGCCGCAGATTGGCGATCAATCGCGCTTCCTGGCGAAAGCGATCGCCGAAGCCTGGCTGCGCTGCCGCCGCTGGCGACAACACCTTAATTGCGACTGCACGTTGGAGATTGATATCAAAGCCGCGGAAGACATTGGCCATGCCGCCGCTGCCTAGCAATGCCTGGATGTCGTAGGCGCCGAGCCGCGCGCCAATCAGCTGTGGGGGTGTGCTCACGCTCCGCTCCGGTGGTATCCCAAGTCGCTCACAGGTGGATTATACACCTTGTCAGTACGCTAGCAATCGGGTTGCTTCCGATGAGTATCGAACCAAACCTTCACGCCAGCCAGCGCTGGCACAACCAGCATCATCGCGATCCAAATCAGCCAGAGCATAATTGTTCTCCTGGGAGATTGGGGAGGCAGCAGCGTGCGGCGCGCTCCTGCCTCCCTGGTCGTCAGCACGTGCTAGTCGTCGCCTTTGGCCTGGAGCGCGAGGAGGCCCAGCTGGCCGAGCTGCACCTCGTACGCTGTTCTCGCCAGCTCTGGGTGTAGCTCAAAGCGCGCACGCTCGAAGTACTGCACTAGCCGACCATCTTCCATTTGCGCCTCGCCAATCGGCAATCCGAAGATCGCCAGCCCGCCCCGGTTCTTCCAATAGGTGCGGAACGGCGTGCCAATCAGGTGTTTGGTCGCCGGGAAGTACCAGACCAGATCGGCGGTGCTGGTTGGCGTGGTAGTTGTACTCACGGGCGTGCTGTGGCCCAGCTCCACGCCCAGCAGCCCAATCAGGACGGCGTAACGCGTGCCGGCCAAATCCGGGTGGAACTCTAGCCGCGCGCGCTCGAAGTACTGGATGATCATGCCGTTCGGCTGCACAAGCGGCTGCGTCAGCGGCAGGCCAAAGATATCCAATCCGCCGCGGCTGCGCCAGAACCCGGCCAACCGCACGTCGATCACCGTTAGCGGCAGGCGCTCGATGATGACGATTGTGGTTCCGCTGATCGGCGTGGTTCCGCTGATGGGTGTGGTTCCACTGATCGGCGTTGTCGCAACAACCGGCTGGAACACCAGGCTGCGGCCGTCGAAGTTGAGCGTAAAGCGCGCGGTGATCTTGATGTCGAGCTCGCTCTTCTTGGCCTTGAACTTGATCTTTATCTTCAGCCGCTCACCGCTCAGAATCGTATTGTTCTGGCCGAGACCGATCACCAGCTGAGTCGCCGTCCGCTCTTTCACAAATCCGACCCCTTCCAGGAAGCCAATATCGTCCAGGTCGAAGTTGTCGGCAAAGTCGGCCAGGTTCAGCACCAGGAACGTGCCATCCGATCGCCCGCCGGTGTTAAGAATCGTGATCTTGATATTCACGAACAGCACGCCGTCGATGCGCTCGATCTCCTGCTCGACGTCAGAATCACGGATCACGATCACGGCAGGCCGCTTGACCTTATCCTCGCCTTTCTTGAAGGTGACGATCAGGTGATCGGCGGTCGCGCTACCACTGCCGGCAGGCGCCTGGAACTGGAGCTGATTGAGCGTCGAGACATTGAACGTGCTCGGCAGTGGCACCGACACCGTCTTAGCGCCACTGGCAGTTTTCAGCACGATCTGAGCGGTGCTGCCGGCGGCTTTCTTGAGGATCAGGCGCGCGTCCAGGCTGACGGTCGTGCTGACGGCGTAGCTTAGGCCAATCGGGCTGCCGTGACGGGTGAGCGCGCCATTCGGGCCAAAGCTGAACAGCTCGAAGGTATCGACGCCGGTCAGCAGGCTCAGGCCCGCGCCAACAGTGTTGCTGATGCTGGTGGTAAAGTCGCCTGTGATCCGCACCGTCAGCGTGCCTTGCGAGTTGACGGGTATCGCGCCGGGATAATTGCTCCACTGCATGAGCGCGGTGGCCTGGCCAGCGCTGCCGTCAAGCTTGAGCGCACCTCCACTCGGGCCGCTCGCGATGCTCACCCCTCCCGCTTGCGGGACAACGCTGCCCGTCTCCGCGCTTAGTGGGCTGCTGATTGGTCCAAGCGGCGCCGCGTCGAATTCGGCGCGGAAGAGGGTTGTCTCCGGGCCATCGGCGAGGACGCTACGCGCCGGGCCAGCCAGCAGCGACGTGCCGACGATCGCGATTCCAATCAGGATGGCGGTCATCCGTGCGAACCAGGATGTGGTGCGATGCATGTCTCTCTCCTTGTGCTACAACGATAGATAGAGTGACGTCACCATGCCAATAACAATGAAGTCTGCCAGACGTTACGGGCGCTACAACCAAATATGTCTATTATGATCGTGCCGCATGAAGTGCGGATGATCATGCTCTGCCTCCGGTGAGGCGTACATATTTATTCGCTGCGTCTATAGAAACACTGTCGCCAGCATGGCGAGAAGGTGACGACAGGCAGAGCGTAGCATGCAATCACGACCACACTAAGCAATAAATCGTAACGGAATATTAACGAAAATGCCACGATATTGGTTCAGTGCGGTAAGATTCGGGAAGCAGGCCGCTGTGCCGAAGCCAAGGAAGGGGATAGTGCGACAGCTGTAGATACGAGCCGGAGTGTTGGTCTGAGTGGTGTGTGGATCAGTGATACGACGATAGTGGCGTTCGTTCTGATAGTTTGGGCAGAATTGATGTCAAACTGTAAGGAGAACGATCAAGATGCAGCGAGAGGAGCATACGGTGGCTGTGGTACACTACGCGGCGATCGCGGAGGAGCGACTGACCTGCGGGAGCACGCTCAAGCGCTACATTGTTGATTTGTTCTCAGGAGGGCAATGCCATGGATCTTCTGGGTGGTGCGCTGCCGAATGTGATGTTCATCATTGGCATGCTCGCGATTGGTCTCGGGCTGGGAATCGAACTCAAGGTGGTTTCGCTGAATAAGGAGATCGATAAGACCGGGCGAATTGGCGCGATGGTGGTTGGGGCGATTCTGGTGGCTGGTAGTCTGTTCATCTATCTGAACCCATCGCTCACCAATCGAAATCAGGTATCTCCCACAACGGCAAACGCGACGCTAGCGCCGATAGCTTGAGGCGAAAGAAGTGCCGACCGTTGTGCCATCTGCGATTCCGACTGCTACGCTAGTTCCCACAACGACACCGATTCCGACCGCCGTGCCGCCGACCCAGGCGCCGAGTGCGCTTGTACCCGATGTGCATAATCAGAGCGAAAGTGAAGCCCAAGATACGCTCAAGAAGGCTGGCCTGCAGGCGCGCAAAGTTGATCAGTGCAACGGTTCAGATCAGGGCGACCCGCAAGCGAAGAAACATCGCGTTCAGTGCCAAAACCCTGCTGCGAACACAGCCGTTCCACTCGGCACGACGGTCGAGTACGTTCTACGATAAACGCGATCTCGACCATATGTATGGATGCTCTGTTTGGCATGGGCGCCGAAGGATTCAGCGGCGGGCCTCCTAATCTTTACCATGACCTTTGCCAGGCTTGCCAGGTCTATCAGGCTTGCCAGGTTTATCAGGCTTGCCAGATTCGTCAGATTCGTCAGGCTCAACGTTCGGTGGTGGCACAGGTATCGTCGTAGGAGCGCTATTTGGCGAAGATGGGATCGGTGGAATTGGCGCACTGGTTGATGACAGTTGTGGCGCCGCGACCGTGATATTCCGCGCAAGGAGTGTCGCGTCTGCCTGGACATTGCCACGCACATGGGCGACAGCGCCCACCGTTGGCGTACCGTCGACGGCTGTCTGTGCGTCGAGTACAACCGCGATGCCGTTCACGACCCAGCGCTCCGACGTGAGCTGCTCGATCGGTCCATCGAGCGTGAATGGCGTGGCGGCGGGCAGGGTGATGGTCGGGGTGCGCGGCGGTCCCTGGATAGCACGGACAATCGCGCGCGCGGCCGCCAGCGCTCCGGCACCCAGCGCCAGCGCGAGCACGATTGCAATTGCGGCGGAGGCCAGTCGCAACCAGGGCCATGCAAGTGGGCCGCGATAGCCCAGCGTGCGCAGAAGACCGGCCAGTAGTGCGGCTGGCTCCAGTGTTCCATTGCGTGGTGGCAGATGTGTCCGCCCATTCGGGGTGGCGGCTGGCGTCGGGGCTGCGCGGCGATCGGCTGCAAGCGCGAGCATGCGCATTTCGAGCGCGGTGCGGGTGGTGGCCGGCAGCGCCGGGCGTGGCAGCGCACGGATCTGCGCTGACGCGTAGAGCGGTGCCTCCAGCGCATTGCGCTGCTGCGGATAAGCGACCAGGCACTCGTCGATCGATGCACCGGCATCTATCCGCATTAGGCAGGTCTGCAGGATATCAGCAAGCATCTCGTCCATCCTCAAGCCCGTCGTTCCAACAAGCGTCCGAGCGAGCGCAAGGCCCGGAACTGCAACTGCTTGATCGCATTTTCGGTCTTCTCCAAAGCCTGCGCAACCTCGGCGGTGCTCTGTTCAGCCACAAAGCGTAGCATAACTACCTGCTGCTGCTCCTCAGTTAGCTCGCCCAATGCGGTCCGCAGCTCGTCCACCTCCAGCCGCGCCGCGACTGTGGTGGCGGGATCGTCCACCGGGGGCGCGGCAGATTCAAGCGCTTCGGCGCCAACCAGGCGGTTCGCCCGTTTCACGGCATTGATTGCCAGATTATGCGCGATGCGGTAGAGCCAGGCTTTGAATGGGGCGCCGTAAAAGGTATAGGTATCGATCTTCTCGACCATGCGCAAATAGGTTTCGCTGAGGATGTCTTCGCTCAGGTGATGATCGCCGGTGATACTATAGATGTAGCCATACAACGGGTCGCCGAAGCGAGCCACCACCTCACGGTAAGCTGCGTCGTCGTTTGCTTTGAGGCGGGCGACTAGCTCAGCATCGGTCACGGGACATACCCCTATGAGCACGTGACAAATCCAGAATCCAGCGTTGTATAACTTGCTCTTGCTATCATAACAGAGCTGCGGGTGGTTTGGTTATGGGGGTTCGTCCGTGTCATTATGGATCACACCTGCCGCCAGCCGCAGCTGCGGTATCATGGCTTGGCCATCAGCCATCGTATTTGATTCGGATGGCTTTATACACGAGGTATATGTGACTGCCGACCACCACGCTCAATCGAGCGCACTCGCGTTGGCGCCCATTCTGGAGAACAAGCACTACGCGGCGCCCTCCGTCTTCACGCCCGAGAACCTGCTGCGCGAGGCGCGGCGGCAGAAGGGGCTACCGTCGGGACCAGTTCCCACTATCTGTGTGCTCGACCCAGATGGCGATCTCGTGGACTATCTGCGCATAGGCGCACGTGCCAATCATCATCCCGCCTGGGCCTGCTATCACACGTGCCTGGACACCTTTGTCCATGAACAGATCGAATACGGCATCATCGGGCGTGTCGTCGGCGCCGCGTTCGCTGTCCTGGTGGCGGAAGAGCTGTTTGCCTCAGGCTGCCAATTGCTGATCAGCATGACATCCGCCGGGCAGATCACGTCGCTGGGTCCGCCACCCTATGTCGTATTGCTCGAGCAAGCGTTGCGCGATGAGGGCACCAGCTACCACTACGTTCCGCCGGCGCGCTACAGCGCGATCGACCCAGACCTGCGTGCAATAGTGCAGTCTAGGTGGGATCATACCCGCTTGCCGCTCCACATCGGCGCGAGCTGGACCACCGACGCGCCGTTTCGTGAGACCGATGCGGCGATTGAAGCGTGCCGCCGCGAGGGGATTGTTGCCGTGGAGATGGAGGCGGCGGCGCTCTATGCGCTAGCACAGGCCAAGCAGTACGATATTGTGTGCTTTGCCCATGTCACCAACCAGATGGCCCAGCAAGGTGATGATTTTGAGAAAGGGCCGGACCAGGGCAGCCAGACCGCCCTAACCCTGATCAGCCAGGTCGCGCATGCATGGCTGCGACACACCGACCGGCGTTGAACTAGCTGCCTGGTGTCTGGCAATCGAGCGCCGCTTCGCCACGCTCGATCTCTGGGTGGCAGCGATCGCCTGGACATCTTTGCACCATGTCATCGATCGGGCAAGGCAAATGAACAGGCCGCTGCAATCGTTGGCACCAATCGCCAGTACATCAGCGATGCCAAGCGTGAACTGAAAGAACGCGACCGCGAGCGGCGAGACACGCAGATGCACTTTTGTCCTTCTTTCGTTTTAATCTCGAACCATTCGAGGTGTGCGCTATGTGCTATCCTCCCAGCAGCGAGCCACTCGTGCGCCCCGACCGCGCCCTCCAGGAACCCCTTCGTTCCAATGCGTGTCACGCATGATGTCGCCCCAGGTTCGGGTACGTGATCATCACGTTTGCGCCCCAAGATCGGGCATGACGGGTGCGCTGGTCGACGGCCGTACGTGCCACGCTCACGGTTGGGGTCGCCAGACCGATGGATTTCTGCAACGTTCAGAAGACAGGGAGGAAATTAATGACGAGCCCGTACCGCATCATCATTGCACATGATGCTCCCGTGTTCCAGTCCTTTCTGCTGCGGCTCATCCAGATGTGCTATCCGACTGCGACGGTGTCCATATGTATGCATGGCCTGGAGGCACTCCGGACGTTTGAACAGGAGGGCGCGGATCTGCTGCTGACGGACTATCACATGCCGCACATGGATGGGCCGACGCTCATCCGCACGCTGCGGGCACGACACGTGGTCATCCCGATCATTGGGATCTCTGGCGAGCCAGTGAACGAGCATGAGTTGCGCCAGGTCGGCGCAGATGCCTTCTTGTGTGTGCCATTCTCGGTTCCCGTCTTTCAGCAGGTGGTCCACACGTTGTTGCCACCGCTCGCGACGCGGGCACGCGGCGCTCCAGGCATGCAGTGAGCGGGGAACTGCGCTGTGTATCGCCGGAAAACGCGGGGGAGATGAACGCGAGCTACAGATGGAGATAAAGGAGGAGGCAGCGCTGCCAAGAGCGGAGGAGTAGGCGTGCGAGCGGAGAGCCACGATGACACCGGCAGAGTTCATGCTCTGCCGGTGTCATCGTGGCTACGAGACGACCTGGCTGCCATGTCGGGCGACGGCGGCCAGCTGCTGTCGCTCGCAGTCACTGACACCCAGGGTGCCACAGAGCTGCTCGACGGCCTGGAGCAAGAACGCCTGGCGCGTGAACGTCGGCGTATACCGCCAGGTCGACCGCGTGAGGGGGCAGGGCTCTCTGTGGCGATCGAGCACGCCGCGCTTGCACAGCCGCTCTAAGGCAGCGGTCATCGTGAGGTAGGCTATGGGGCGCTCGTTCCGGAGAGCGGTGAGTAGCTGACGGGTCGTCTGTGGGCCGTTGTCCCAGAGAATCTGCATGAGATCGCGTTCAAGCGGGTCAACTAGGGTGGTGAGCAGGCAGGTTGACGTAGGCATTGGCTGCGGACTCCGTTGTAGATGTGTGACGATCAACTACAGCGGAGTATAGCAAGTCCCGCGAACCAGTCCGGCACCAGGCTTCCGCGTTGTTTCACCACCTGTCGGGCGCTGTGCTATACTGGCACCAACGAAAAACCGGCCCTGCTTGTGTACGCGGGGGCCGGCTTCTGTGTATGTATTTGTAGTGCGCGCCCGCACGTCGCTATTGTCCCATCGCTCGTAGGGGCTGTCAAGCGGGGCGGCGGGTGCGGCGTACGAGAAGTGCAACTGTGCCGATATCCACCGAACGACCCATCATCCTATTAGTTGACGATGATCCGGCGGCGCTCGACATTCTTCATCGTCTGCTCCATTTCCTCGTGCGCCGCTACGAGATAGTGGCTGTCGAAAGTGGCGTTGCGGCGCTCGCCGTGATCGCCGCGCGCCCGGTGGCGCTCGTGATCACCGATTTTTACATGCCCGGTATGAATGGCGTGCAGCTCACCGGTGCCATCAAGGCCGCGTCGCCTACGACACGCGTGGCGATCATCACCGCGTATGATGTGCGCGATGTAGCGCGACAGGCGCAAGCCGTTGCGGCAGATTACGTGTGCCCCAAGCCGTTCATGCTGGTGCAGCTAAAGCAGATGATCGAAGAGAGCCTCCCGATAACAGAAAGCGACGAATGATGACCCCTAACGACTCCCTCTGGGCCGCCCGTCGCGAGCGCGCGCGACGCTTCATCGAGGCCGGCACCGATCTGCGCGGCTACCCCGCGTTGGACGCCGCTGACGAGACCGAGGAGACGCTGGCCGCTGCGCCGGCCGAGCGAGCCGAGAAGAAGCCGAAGGGGCAGGAGTCGTCAACATGAACATAGCGCTTGGTCGCTGGATCACCATGGTGGCCAATCAACGGATCGATCAGTGCAGCGAGACGTCCATACAGGCGCTCATATGGGTGCTGGAGTGGGTGGACATAAAAGAGGGTGCGTATCGCGCCCTAGGTGCGCCCTATGGCGACGATGACGACGGCTTCCTGCGCTGGCTCGATGAACGTAACCCGCTCGGCGGGCAGGTAAGTTGATGATCACACTGACTGAACTGATGGGCGCGATGACCGTGCATATAATGCACGAACGCGACTGGACAATGGAGGAAGCGGTCGCGTGGGTCAAGGTGCGCATCGCCGAGGCACGCGAAGAGTACCGCCAGGCCGGCGCGCCGCTCGGCGATACGGATGAGGGCTTCATTGTCTGGCTGGCACCCAGGCACCAGCCGCCAACGGCGTAGTTCAAAGGAGGCAGCGATGCGTTCCGAATCGGAGTTTCGCGTTATGATGGGGCACGTGCATGGTCTCGTGCAGAAGTACCAGGCCATCAAAGAGCAGGCGGCAGCCAGTGGCGATCAGAAGGCCGAGCGCGCGGCCTGGACCAAAGAGGTCTCGTACGTCAGCGCATTGGAGGCACTGGCATGGGCAGTCGGCGATATCGAGGCATCCTTCGATCAAGGAGAAGCGGTGCTCGTTCAACCACCCAGCACCAGCTAGGCTATCCACTACGCCCGCTCGGGCTGCTGAACCATCGCCCGATCTGGTGCGGCGTGCGCTAATAGTACGGGCTGTGTCCTGTCTGATGGTATCAGATGTCGGATGCTCAGTGGCAGTTACTTCCGCGTTCGCTGTGTCTTCACCGGAACTAACGCTGCCAACCCATCCGGCATCGGAAAAAGATCAAGAGGTGCTGGGGTGACACTAAACCGACGCGCTTTCACGATAATCGGCGGGCAACGCGTCGCCCGCTATTGAAGCTTCAACTATGAGGGCGTCCAGGAAGTCACTGGCATCCCCATCGAACGCGTAAATGGCCCCATCACGCATTATCTGAATGTGCGAACAGACGATTTGCACATTCTCACTCCTTGACGAGTCGTTGTGTCAGTGCGGGTGCGCCAGGAGCAGCAAAATGCGTGCGCACGATTTTCCTGGCCGATAGGGCGGGCGGGGATGCCCTACCCGCCGATTGGGATGACTCCCACGAGCGCGACGCAACCAGCCTTACCAACGATCTGGATGTATGATCGCACGGGTGCAGCGTGAGGTTGCCAACGAGCAGACGTAGACGCGCCCAGTTTCAGCGGGGCGTGCGCTCGGCCGACTGCTTACCCAGTCGCACCAAAGAGCGGGTTGGAATCCGGCTCGGTGGCGGGAAGGGTGGCCAGCTCGGGCACTGTCACCGTGGCGGCCGTATCCTGCGCAGCGGTCGCGCGCGCCTCGCCGCCGCCCTGGGCTAAGCTCTTCTCCTGCGCCGCGTCGAACGCTCGGCGGAAGTGCTGCTGCTGCACCACCATCCGGGCCAGCTCAAGCTGGGAGAGATGGCCCTGCAGGAGCATGATCCGCCCGATCGGCGTCCCACGATAGACGGTCTGTTGTAGCATGAGACAAGCATCAAGATCGTCCTGGGAGATGAGGCCAGCGGCCACACACTGGGCGCCGAGGAGGGGGACATTCGAGAGGGTGGGCTCGCTCATTGGGTGTCTTCCTTCAAACCGCACGGTGGCGGCGGTCGTACGGGTGCCTCGTACTACTCTACCAACACGAGGGCACCGGATGATTACCACGGATGCAGGAGTACGGAGAGCAGTAGTAATACTGCACGAGCAGCGGTGATCAATAGCAAATCGCCGACGAAGCCGCCCTGACCAACGCCAGCCGCCACCAGCAACGTGGCCGGCGCGCGGGCGGGATTGGCTGACGAGACAGACAGGGTGTCTACAGATGAGTGTAGCAGCAGCGCATTACCAAATGAACACGGGGCAACAGACGAGTGACAGTTCTGCCCCCAACAGACCGCAAACCGCCCACTGATGGTCAACGATTTGCTGGAAGGCGCGCAGGTATGGGCACGAGACCAATATCGGCAGGAGCGCATTCTACCGCTTTCTGATGCTGGTGACCCAGGAGGGACTCGAACCCCCAACACCCAGTTCCGAAGACTGGAAAAGGGACGGCTAGAGCTATCCATATGCGTCTGCTACCGCATTCCAATCATCAATCTATTCTAGAGCAGTATACATCTATCTACCTCTATCTGCGGGTTAGGCTGTAACTTGGCTGTATGCCTACGGTGTTACCGCAGGAGGCGGGATGATGCGGCCGAGTAGTTCGTTCGCCGTCAGAATCAGGATACCTTGAAACCCTTTCAAGCTCAGCAGGTGGTCATCACCCGAGACGATTGCTTCGGCCTGTGCTGCGACTGCACACGCTAGTACTGCGTCGTCATCCGGGTCGGCGACAACCGTGGGTGGGATCGGTGCCGAAGTGATGGTATGGGCGAGCGCAGCATACTCAGCCGCCAGCTCCTCCGACGATGTGCTGTGCTGGGCCAGGAGCCGGGCGAACTTGGTACGGCTGAGCACATCACGTAATTCGGCCAGCAACTCGTCGCTCGTGTACAGCGTGATCAGGTTATTTCGAGCGGCGTCGAGTACCTGGCGCGGGGAGCCATGCCAGAACAGGCCGGAGATGACCGTGTTCGTATCAGCAACCACCCGCACGGTCGGCTCGCTTTTCTGCTCGATAGGCGCGGATCTCAGCCGCAACGTCTGCTTCGGTCAACTCGCCCTTGTCAGCCACAGCCAGACGAT
>WNGB01003784.1_pt1 | contig 28858 bp, 33 predicted proteins | sample 5400681 | NCBI WGS metagenome assembly WNGB01 (sample SAMN13153367, study PRJNA577476) | soil metagenome | isolation source: 115 cm soil or saprolite under grassland replicate 2 | place: USA:California | collected 2016-06-15
ATGTCTTCAGGACGCTGTACGAGAAGGGATTCATCTTCGAGCAGACAACGCTCGGGGCGTTCTCCGCCTCCACCGGCCGTACGCTGCCCGACCGCTATATCGAGGGGACGTGCCCGAACTGCGGATTTACCCACGCGCGGGGCGACCAGTGCGACAACTGCGGGAAGCAGCTCGATCCCATCGACCTGATCGATCCTCGTTCGAAGATCGACGGCACGACGCCCGAGTTTCGCGAGACGAAGCACCTCTTCCTGGACCTCCCGGCCTTTCAGGAACGGCTGCTCGAGTGGATCTCGGCCCAGGAGAACTGGCGGCCGAACGTCAAGAACTTCTCGCTCGAGCTCGTCAAGGAGATCAAGCCGCGACCGATCACGCGTGACCTCGACTGGGGTGTTCGCGTCCCCGTGCCGGGTTACGAGGAAGATCCGAACAAGCGCATCTACGTCTGGATCGACGCCGTCGTCGGCTACCTCTCGGCCGCCGTGGAGTGGGCGGTCGCTCGGGGGACGCCCGAGGCCTGGCGGGACTGGTGGCAAGACCCCGAGGCTCGCCACTTCTACTTCCTGGGCAAGGACAACATCGTCTTCCACACGATCATCTGGCCGGCAGAGTTGATGGGCTACGGCACCGGGGGCGAGCTCGGAGCCGGCAAGCCGCTCCAGCTGCCCGAAAACGTCGTCGCCAGCGAGTTCCTGACCATGGAACGCCGGCAGTTCAGCGCCAGCCGCGGCATCGGCATCTTCGTCAAGGACTTCCTCGCCCGCTACGACCCCGATGCGCTCAGGTACTACCTCACCGCGGCCGGCCCCGAGACGCACGACGCGGACTTCACTTGGGCGGAGTTCGTGCGCCGCAACAACGACGAACTGGTCGCGACCTGGGGAAATCTCGTCAACCGCACGCTCACCAGCGCCTATCGCAACTTCGGCGCGGTCCCGGAGCCCGGCCCCTTGGCGGCACCGGACAACGACCTGGTCGAGTCCGTCGAAAACGGATTCGAGACGGTCGGGGAGCACATCGATGCGGCGCGATTCAGGGCCGGCCTGGCCGAAGCGATGCGTCTGGCCGCGCAGGTGAACGAGTACACGAGCAGCCAGGCCCCCTGGGCTCTCGTCGAAACCGACCGCGAGCGCGCGGCCACCGTCCTCTATGTCGCGCTCCGGTGCGTGGACAGCCTCAAGATTTTGTTCACTCCGTTTCTCCCGTTCAGCTCTCAGCGGCTCCACGAGCTGCTTGGCTACGAGGGTTACATCGCCGGGCCGCTCGAGGTTCGCGAGCACGACGACGACGACGGCGGCTCGCATCTCGTTCTCACCGGCGACTACGGCACGTGGATCGGGCGCTGGGAGCCGAGCGAGCTGCCGGCCGGACAGCGCCTGCAAGAGCCGGAGCTGCTGTTCGCGAAGCTCGATCCCGAGCAGGTCGTGGCGGAGGAGCTCGAGCGGATGCAGCAATCCGCCCAGGATGATTGACACACACGCGCATCTCGATGCCTGTTCGGATCCCGTAGGCGCGCTGCGCCGCTCGCGCGAAGCCGGCGTCGAGCGGGTCGTTACGGTCGGAACGGGAATCGATTCCTGCCGCGCATCGCTCGAGCTCGCTGATGGCGAGAAAGGCGTCTTCGCGGCCCTCGGGATCCATCCGCACCAGGCGGGAGGGCCTGAGGCCGAGCGGCTCGACGAGCTGCGCGACCTGCTCGAACACGAGCGCGCCGTTGCCGTCGGCGAGACGGGGCTCGACTTCTATCGCGAATACGCTCCTCACGACCTGCAGCGCGCGCTGTTCGAACGTCAGCTCGGGCTGGCGAATGAGGTCGGCAAGCCGGTTGTGATCCACAGCCGCGATGCCGGCGAGGCGACGGTCTCCGCGCTCGAGGGCTTCGCGGGGACGGTGATCCTCCACTGCTTCTCGTCGCCGGAGCTTCTCCCGATAGCGCTCGAGCGCAACTACTACGTCTCCTTCGCCGGCAACGTCACGTATCCGAAAGCCGAAGCGCTCAGGGCGGCCGCCGCGCAGGTGCCTGCCGACCGGATCCTCGCGGAGACGGACAGCCCGTATCTGTCGCCGCAGCCGCGCCGGGGCCGTCCGAACGAGCCGGCGAACGTCGTCCACACCCTTGCCGTGCTCGCGGAGTCGCGCGGCGCGGATCGCGAAGAGCTCGCGGCGCGGATCGACCGGAACGCGGATGCGGCGTTCTCCCTCCCGTGAGCCGCGCGCCTGCTCCGAACAAAGAGCTCGGGCAGCACTTCCTCGTCGATTCGAACATCCTCGGGGTGATCGGGCGTCTCGCCGAGGTGAGCCCCGAGGACGTCGTGCTCGAGATCGGGCCCGGCCTGGGCGCGCTCACCGCCTACCTCGCGGAGCGCGTTGCACTCGTCCACGCCGTCGAGCTCGACCAGGCGCTCGAGCCGTACCTCAGCGATCGCCTGGCCGCCTACGACAACGTCGAACTTGGGTTCGGCGACGCGCTCGCGCTCGATCTCTCGGGCCTGACGCCTATGCCCAACAAGCTCGTCTCCAACCTCCCGTACAACGTGGCGACACCGATCGTCGTCGAGAGCCTGGACGGCCTACCCAGCGTGGAGCTCTGGTGCGTGATGGTGCAGCGCGAGGTGGCCGACCGGTTCTTCGCGGCCCCTTCGACCAAGGCGTACGGTGCGGTTTCGGTTCTCGTCCAGCTCGCCACCCGCCGAGCCGGCTTCCATTCGGTCTCGCCGAACGTCTTCCGCCCCCGTCCCAACGTGGACTCGGCTCTCGTCGCCTTCCGCCGCCTGGACCTCCCCGCAGGCTACGCGCGCGTGAAGCAAGTGGTGGAAGCGGCGTTTGCGCACCGCCGCAAGACGCTTCCGAACTCGCTCGAGCTGGCCGGTCTCTCCTCCCGGAGCGAGGCCGCCGAGGCTCTTGAGCGAATCGGCCGTTCCGCGGACGTGCGCGCCGAGGCGCTCTCCCCTCCTGAGTTCGTCGCGCTGACCAAGGCGCTGGGATGAGCACGGCGCCCGCGCACGCCAAGCTCAACCTCGTGCTCGTCGTCGGGCCCCGTCGGGCGGACGGGCTGCACGAGGTGGCGACTGTGATGCAGCGGATCGCCCTCGCCGATCGCATCTCGGTCGAGCCGGGCGACAAGCTCTCGATCGAGGGCTTCCCCGCCGACACTCTCGTTCGCCGGGCGCTCGAAACCCTCGGCGGCTCGTGGAACGTCCGAATCGAAAAGGAGATCCCGGTGGCGGCCGGTCTCGGCGGTGGCAGCTCCGACGCCGCGACGGCGTTGCAGCTCGCGAACGAGTCGCGCGACCGGCCCCTCGACGGACCGGCGCTGCACGAGCTCGCGGCGACGCTCGGCGCCGACGTCCCCTTCTTCCTCACCTCCGGGCCCAAGCTCGCGCGCGGCACGGGCACCGAGCTGGAGCCCCTGAACCTTCCGCAGGACTACGCGGTCGTGCTCGTGCTGCCGCACGGCGAAGCGAAAGTGTCGACGGCGTCGGTCTACGACGCGTTCGACAAAGGAGGCGGGGGTGAGGGTTTCGAGGCGCGGCGGGCCGTCCTGCTCGAAGCGCTGGGGCAAATCGCCGTGTCGGAGGACCTCGCCAACCTGCCTCCGAACGACCTCGCCTCCTCGCCGCTCGCCGGCGAGTTGCACGCGCTCGGTGCCTTCCGGGCCGGCGTGACGGGCGCCGGGCCGGCGGTCTACGGGCTGTTTCCCGACCGCCCGTCGGCCGAGAAAGCGGCCGCTGAGATCGGCTCCCGTGGCGCCGTCATGGTCACCGAGCCAGCGTGGTAGCGTTCGCCGGTGGCGTCCGAGAGGAGCTTGCGCCCCCGCCGCGGCGACGTGATCGAGCACGGCTCGAGCAGGACGGCGCTCTGGCTGCGTGAGCGGCGGATCCGGATTGCGCTCTGGATCGCGGTCGTCGAGGGCCTGCTCGTGGCCATCCACGTCATCAACCGCTGGGTTTCGGTCGCCGTTGCCGCCGCGGCGATCCTCGTCTACTTCTTCGCCGGGCGCGACTCGCGGTCCGCGACGGCGCGCCAGCTGAGCTGGATCGCCGCGGCCTCCCAGGCGGCCGTCGTCCTGATCCCGATCCTGCTCATCATCGTGGGCACCTTCGCTCTGGTAGCAGTCGGCGTGGTTGCGGCGATCGCCCTCGTCGCGCTCTTCTCCGAACGCCCCACCTAGCTACCTAGACTATTGGCGCAACATCTCTGGGGGGTAGCCAAGTGGTAAGGCAGCGGGTTTTGGTCCCGCGATCCCAGGTTCGAATCCTGGCCCCCCAGCCATTCGAAATGAGCTGATGCCCAAGAAGCTTGCAGCCGTCGTGATGGCCGGAGGCCTCGGCACCCGGATGCGCTCTGCTACGCCGAAGCACCTTCACCCGCTGCTCGGCCGCCGGATGGTGGACTGGGTGGTCCGAGCCGCGGCGGAGCTCGGGCCCGATCCGCTCGTCGTCGTGGCGTCCACCGAGACGGCGGAGGCGTTGGAAGGTGTGGTGGCCGTTCAGGAGCGGCCGCTCGGCACCGGCGACGCAGTTCGAAGCGCGAAGAGCAGCCTGGCCGGGTTCGATGGGGACCTGCTCGTCCTGAACGGCGACGTCCCCGCGCTCGACCCCGACGTACTGCGAGGCCTGGTCGACCTCCACCGCAGCGAAGGCGCGGCGGCGACGGTCTTGTCGTTCGAGCCTGCCGATCCCCGGGCGTACGGCCGGATCGTCCGCGGCCCGGACGGCAAGCTCGTCAAGATCGTCGAGGATGCGGACGCGAGCGCGGAAGAGCGCGGGGTCCGTGAGGTGAACTCCGGGATGTACGTCTTCCGCAGCGCAGATCTCTGGCCCGCCCTCGAGCGGCTGGAGCCGCGTGGTTCCAAGGACGAGCTCTACATCACGGACGTTCCGGGCTTCCTCGTCGAGGCCGAGCTCCCGGTCGCGGTGCACCCGGCACCCGATGCGCGCGAGGCCGACGGAGTCAACACCCGGGCCGAGCTTGCGGAAGCGGCGGCCCTCCTCCGCGACCGGATCAACGAGCGCCACATGCTCGCCGGCGTGACGATCGTCGATCCGGCTTCGACCTGGATCGACGACACCGTGGCGCTCGAGCCGGACTCGACCGTCCATCCCTTCAGCGTTCTTCGCGGCGCGACGACCGTCGGCGCCGGCTCCGAGCTCGGCCCGCACGTCGTTGCCGTCGACGCCGAGATCGGGCCCGGCGCGCTGGTTGGGCCGTTCTGTTACCTTCGCCCCGGTACGGTTCTCGGCGCAGGCGCGAAGGCGGGCACGTTCGTGGAGATCAAGAACTCCGACATCGGGGAGCGGGCAAAGGTGCCGCACCTCTCCTATATCGGCGACGCCGAGATCGGCGAGGACACGAATATCGGAGCCGGCGCGATCACGGCCAACTATCCGCACGAGGCAGACCGGCCGAAGCAGCGCACGAAAATCGGTCGAAACGTCAGGACCGCCGTCCACAATGCATTTGTTGCTCCGGTTGAGATTGGCGACGATTCTTGGACGGCGGCGGGATCCGTCATCACAGACGACGTCCCGCCGGGGTCGCTCGCGGGCTTCCCGCCCCGACAGACCACGAAGGAGGGACATGTCCGTCGGAAGCGCGACGGTTCCTGAACTGACCGAGCGGCTTCCCGGTCTCGAGTCGCGGCCTTCGCAGCCGCAGGAGCAGCCGGGGCACTGGCTCGAGCGCGGGCCGCAAAAGCGGCTGATGGTCTTTTCGGGTCGGTCGCATCCCGAGCTGGCCCTGAAGATCTCCGAGCAGCTCGGCGTCGAGCTCGGCGAGATCGCGCTCGAGACGTTCGCCAACGGCGAGACCTACTGCCGTTACGAGGAGTCGATCCGCGGCTCCGACGTTTTCCTCGTCCAGACGGGCTGCAGCCCCGTGGACCAGAACGTCATGGAGCTCTTGCTGATGATCCAGGCCGCGAAGCTCGCTTCTGCGAAGAGAATCACGGCCGTCATACCCTGGTTCCCCTACTCGCGCCAGGACCGCAAGGCGCGCCCACGTGAGCCGATCTCCTCACGGCTCGTGGCCGACATGCTCCAGCTCGCCGGTGCCGACCGAGTTCTGACGATGGACCTGCACGCGGGTCAGATCCAGGGGTTCTTCACCGTTCCGGTCGACCACATGACGTCGCTACCGCTTTTCGCGCGCCACTTCCGCGACCTGGGGCTGCATGGAGAAGGTGTGGTCTCTGTGGCTCCGGACGCCGGACGTGCCAAGCACGCGGTCCGGTTCGCAGAGATGATCGACGCCGACTTCGCGATCATGCACAAGACTCGTCCTGCGCACGACGTCGCCGAGGTGACCGAGGTAACCGGCCGCGTCCGGGGGAAGACCGCGATCATCGGTGACGACGTCGTCATGACTGGGAGCACCCTGCTCGAGGGGGCAAGGGCGCTCAAGGAGCACGGAGCGACAGACGTCTGGCTGTTCGTAACGCACGCCCTCTTCTCGGGCGACGCATTGGAGAAGCTCGGCGAGTCGGATCTCGCCGGAATCGTCGTGACGGACACCGTCCCGATCGACCCGCGTCGCAAGCCGGAGAAGATGACCGTGCTGACCGTGTCAGGGCTCCTCGCCGAGACGATCATGAACGTCTTCGCCGACGACTCCGTCTCCGCCATATTCGGCGGCGAAAACCAATTGTTCTAAAGGCTGCTCGCTACACTTCCGCCCGTCGTGGCTGTCGAGAGAGTCAAGCTCGAGGTTCGCGAGCGGGCGGAAACCGGCACGCGCGCCGCGCGGCGCCTCCGCAAGGAGGGGCTGATTCCGGGCGTCCTCTACGGCTCGGGAGAGCCCCATCCGATCTCGATCGAAGAGCGCGAACTTCGTCGCGCGCTCACCGGCACGCACGGAACGCACGCGATTCTGGACGTCGCGCTCGACGGTGAGGAGAACACCCACGCGTCGATCCTCAAGGAGGCCCAGCAGGATCCTGTCCGCGGCCGGCTTCTCCACGTCGACTTGCAGGAGGTCCCCCTCGACAGGCCTATCCAGGCGCAGGTGGTCGTCGAGCTGATCGGCGAGCCGCAGGGCGTCACCGAGGGCGGTGTCCTCTCACAGGTTGTCCGCGAGATCAACGTCGAAGCGCTGCCGATGGAGATTCCCGAGCATCTCGAGCTCGATGTCACCGGAATGGCGATCGGTGACACGCTCCGGCTGAGCGATCTTGGGACCAAGGAGGGCGTCACCTATCTCGACGATCCGGAGGAGACCGTGCTCGCGACGGTGACGATGCCGACGCAGATCGTCGAGCCGGAGCCCGAGCTCGAGGAAGAGGAAGAGCTGGAAGAGGGCGAGGTCCCCGAGGGCGAGGAGGCGCCGGAAGGCGCTGCGGAGGAAGAGCCCGGGGAGCCGGGCGCCGAGGCTGGAACCGGGCCCGAAGGCGAGCCCGGCACCAACTAAGACCTTGCGACTTTTTCGTCGGGGCCGGGAGGACGCCCCGACGCTCGATCTGCTGGTCGCGGGGCTCGGCAATCCCGGGAGCGAGTATGCGCACACGCGCCACAACGTCGGCTGGATGGTGGTGGACGAGTTGGCGCGCCGGCTCGACGCGTCGTTCCGCTCCAAGTTCTCGGGGAAGCTGGCCGAAGGTCGGCTGGACGAGCTCCGGCTCGCGCTGCTCGAGCCGGAGACCTTCATGAACGAGTCAGGGCGGTCGATCGGCGCGGCGGCACGGTACTTCAAGGTTCCGGCCGGATCGCTGGTCGTCGTCCACGACGACGTGGATCTCGAGCCGGGTCGCCTGCAGGCGCGCCTCGGCGGCGGCCTTGCGGGCCACAACGGCCTGCGCTCGATCGCTCAGGCGCTCGGAACACAGGATTTTCTCCGGCTCCGGATCGGCGTCGGCCGCCCCGGTCGGGGTGACCGGCGCTCGGTGGCCGACTACGTTTTGTCGCCGTTCGAGCCCGAGACGGACGTGAAGGCGCTGGTCTCGCGGGCAGCTGATGCGGTTGAGACCATCGCCCGCGAAGGCCTCGACGCGGCCCAGGCCCGTTTCAACTGACCTTTACAGCTCGGAGAGGATCTGTGCCTTCTTGTCCTCGAACTCGAACTCGCTGATGGCTCCGGACTGCCGAAGCTCGTTCAGCTTCTGCAGGCGCTCCGTTGGGTCTCCGCCGGCGGCTTCCGCTCCGTTGCCCATGCCGGTCATCGTCGCGGCGGCGTCCCCGAACTGCGATCGCACCTGCTCGCGGCCCTGGTCGTTCTCGATGATCGCGAAGGCCCAGCTCTCGGTGTCGTTCGGGTCGTACCAGACCGGAAAGCGATCTCCCTGCCGAGGGATCGCAACGCGCGGCACGGTCTTGGTCTTCTCCGCCTGGAAGGGCTCGCTGCCGTCGATCGGCTCGATGCGGAACACCATCTTCACGCGCGGATTGTCGTTCACGGTCATGCCGGTGTCTCGCACTTCCTGAACCACGCCGACTGCTTTCGACCCGGATGCGAACAATGCCTCCAGCTTCTTCTTTTTGCTACCAAACATCTTCGACCTCCTTCCTGGGGCTGAGGAGCGACCCTAACAGGGTGGATTTGTCTTGTCAGGCCGATCGCCGGGCCTGGCGGCGTTGACTGACTTGGCACGCAGTTGCTACTCGGCCGTGCGAGTTTCCGCGGTAGCCTCGGCCGTGGGCGGCGGGTGGAATTTCTCCCCACCCTTTTTTTAGGGTGGGGATGCGGGCGGCGCCCGCCTGCGGGCCTGGACGGCAAGGCGGCGCAACTACAATCGGGGGTGCGGAACGCGACGTTCCGCCAGTCGTCATGGACCGGCCCGTACTGCACGCATTCGTCTCCGAGCTCGTCGAAAACGAGCGCTTTCTCGCCTTCGCAGAGGCGCTACCGACCCGCGCCCGCGTCTCCGAGCCGGCGCTTCCGCTGCTTCTTGCCGCTCTCCACATACGGCTGGGCCGACAGCTTGTCTGCCTGCTTCCGGACGATGCGGACGCGCGCGACGCCGCCGAAGCTGCCGGCTGGTTTCTCGCTCCCGAGCAGGTAGCACTCCTGCCCGGCCGCGGGGTCGGCTGGGATTCCGGGCTCGAGCCGCCGCCACATCTCGTCGGCGAGCGGGCCAGGGCGCTCGATGTTCTCAGCGCCGGGGGGCTCGTCTGCGCTTCGGCGACCGCTCTCGCCGAAGGTCTTCCACCCGAGGAAGCCCGACCGGCGCCGCTGCACATCGCCCTCACTGAGGAGGTCGGGCTGGACGCGCTCGCCGAGCATCTCGCCCTCGCCGGCTATGAGCAGGTCGAACGGGTCGAGGAACGGGGACAGATGGCGATCCGCGGGGGACTCCTCGACGTCTTCCCTACCACGGGCCGCGAACCGCTGCGAATCGAGCTTTTCGGAGACGAGATCGAGGCGATCCGGTCGTTCTCGCCGTTCACCCAACGCGCGCTGCGCCCGCTCGACTCTGCGGTTCTGTATCCGGCTGCGGAGCGGAGGCTCGACCTCCTGGAACCGAGACTCGGCGACGGCCCCCGGCCGGTCCCGAACGATCTCGCTCCCACCCTGCCCGGTACGCCCGATCTCGTTTGGGAGCGCGAGCGCGTCGAGCACGTCTGGGAGGAGGAAGCGCTCGAGCCGGTCTCGCTCGCTGAGTCCACGGAGCTCGATCCGCTTCCCTCCGGGCAGCCGTTCAAATTCGAGGCACAGCGGCCCGCCATCGCCGCACGCGGGCTGGCCGAGGCTGAGAACGAGCTTACGGGTCTCGTCCGATCCGGCCAGCGCGTCGTGGTCGCCTTCGCGCATCGCGGCGAGGCGCTGCGAACCCAGAACCTCCTGCGCCGGGTCAAGGCCGAGCTGCTCGAGCCCGGCGCCGCCCTTCCGCGGGAGGCGGAGCTGCGCTTTGCGATTGCCCCAGCCCGCCGCGGGTTTGTCTGGCGCGAGCTCGGGCTCGCTCTCCTGCCGGAAGTTCAGGTCTTTCGCAAGCGGCCTCCTCGCGCCGATGCCCGGCTCGGGCGCGCGCTGCAGTCCTTCGCCGACCTGCGCACGGGCGACCACGTCGTCCATGAGGACCATGGTGTCGGGCGCCTGCTCGGCTTCGAGACGCGCGAGGTGGCGGGCGTCACCCGCGACTACCTCCTCCTCGCCTTCCGGGGCGACGACCGCCTCTACGTCCCGCACGAGCAGATTGGGAAGGTCTCCCGCTACATCGGCGTCGATGGGCGCGCGCCGGCGTTGTCGAAGCTCGGGGGCCGCGCCTGGCAGGTGCTCAAGTCCCGCGCGCGCACGAGCGTGCGTGAGCTGGCCGGAGACCTGCTCGCGCTCTACGCCCGGCGTCGGCAGGCGGCGGGTTTCGCGCACGACCTTTCGGGCGAGTGGCTGGAGCGGCTGGAGGCCGAGTTCCCGTATCGCGAGACGGATGACCAGCGAGCCGCGATCGAAGCCGTCAAGGAGGATCTCGAGCAGCCCAATCCAATGGATCGGCTCGTCTGCGGAGACGTCGGTTTCGGCAAGACCGAGATCGCCATTCGCGCCGCCTTCGCCGCCGCGCTGAACGGAAAGCAGACGCTGATGCTGGTCCCGACGACGATCCTCGCGCAGCAGCACTGGAACACCTTTCGCGAGCGGTACGACAACTACCCCGTTCGCGTCGAGATGGTCTCGCGCCTGCGCCCGCCCGCCCAGCAGAAGGCCGCGCTCCGCGACTTCGGCGAGGGGAAGGTCGATGTCCTGATCGGGACCCACCGGCTCCTGTCCCGAGACGTGATCCCCAAGACTCTCGGCCTCGTCGTCCTCGACGAAGAGCAGCGCTTCGGGGTCGCCCAGAAAGAGCTTCTGCGCTCGCTTCGGCTCGAGGTGGACGTGCTCGCCCTCTCTGCCACGCCGATTCCGCGGACTCTGCACATGTCCCTGGCAGGGCTTCGCGACATTTCCGTGATCGAGACTCCCCCGGAAGGCCGCCGTTCGATCCGGACGACCGTCGGCGAGTACGACGAGGAGCTGATCAAGGCGGCTCTCCAGCGGGAACACGCTCGCGGCGGCCAGTCCTTCTACCTGCACAACCGGGTCGAGACGATCGAGGAGGCGGCGAGGAAGCTGCAGCAACTGTGTCCGCAGCTTCGTTTCGTCGTCGCCCACGGAAAGATGCGGGAGCGCGAGCTCGAGCAGAAGATGATGGCGTTCCTCGGGGGTGACGCGGACGTGCTCGTTTCCACGACCATCATCGAGTCCGGGCTCGACATTCCCCAGGCGAACACCTTGATCATCGAGCGCGCAGACACCCTCGGCCTCGCTCAGCTCTACCAGATCCGAGGCCGAGTCGGCCGTTCGGAAGTTCCCGCGCACGCGTATCTCTTCTATCCCGACTCACGTGAGCTCACCCCCGATGCCCGCGCCCGGCTTGCGACACTTGCCGACCACACTGAGCTGGGCTCCGGTTTCGCGATTGCGATGCGCGACCTCGAGATCCGAGGCGCCGGGGACCTGCTCGGAGCCGAGCAGTCCGGGCACGTGGCGGCCGTCGGCTTCGAGCTCTACGTCGAGCTCCTCGGCGAAGCCGTCGCCGAGCTGTCCGGCCAGCGGCGCACTGCCGCCCGGCCCGTTCGCGTCGACGCGAGGATCGACGCGTACGTCCCCACGACCTTCATCGGTTCCGAGGCGATGAAGATCGATCTCCATCGCCGTATCGCGCTGGCGGAGTCCGACGACGAACTGCGCGAGCTGCGCGCGGCAACGGAGGACCGGTTCGGCCCACTCCCGGAGCCGGTGGAGAACCTCTTCGCGATCCAGGAAGCCAAGCTCTTGCTCGCGCAGCTTGGCGCCGACTACCTCGTGTTCCGGGGCGGGCGCGCGACGGTCGGCCCGCTCGTCCTTGGCTCGAGAGAGCTGGCGGAGCTGCGCAATCGCGTCGAGACCGCGGTCTACACGACGTCGAAGCGGGAGGTCTCAGTGCGCGACGGAGAAAGCCCCGATCAGGGCGACGGCTTCCGTGCAGCGGTCTCGCTCGTCGTTGCTATACTCGAAGCGCGCCATGCAGCGTGAGGAAACCGCTGCAAATGGCGCTTTTTCCATGAGGCATCTTCGATTCTTGATCATCCCCGCGGCGCTCTTTGCGCTTCTTGCTGCCGGCTGTGGCGGCACGGCAACCCTTGCGGCCGGCGTGATCGCGAAGGTCGGCGCCGTCACGATCACCAAGACGCAGCTCGATTCACTCATGCAGCGGGCCAAGCAGAACTACATTGCGCAGCACAAGCCCTTCCCGAAGGAAACGTCGCCCGAGTTCAAGGCGCTCAAGGACCAGGGGGTCCAGCTGCTCGTCCAGCGCGCCGAGTTTGCGCAGGAAGCGGTCGACATGAAGGTCGACGTGAAGCAGAAGGCGATCGACAAGCGGCTGAAGGAGATCAAGAAGCTCTATTTCGGCGGCAGTGAGAAGAAGTACAAGCAGCAGCTCAAGAAGCAAGGCCTCACGCAGGAGATGGTTCTCGGGGACATCAAGAGCCAGTTGCTGCAGACCGCGCTCTTCGACAAGGTGACGGCCGATATCGCCGTCACTCCGGAGCAGGTCCGCAAGTACTACGACTCGCACAAGGACACGTACACCGTCGCCGAGAGCCGCGTGGTCCGGTACATCCTCGTCAAGAAGAAGGACAAGGCGCTCGCCGACCGGCTGTCGCGCGAGCTCAGGGCGAACCCCGGCAAGTTCGTGAGCTACGCAAAGAAGTACTCGCAGGATCCCACTACCGCAAGCCAGGGCGGCAAGTTCACGGTGACGAAGGGACAGACGGAAGCACCGTTCGAGCAGACGGCGTTCCTGCTCGGCCAAGGGACCGTGTCGGCGCCGATCGAGACCAGTTACGGCTGGCACATCATCGAGCCGATCTCGGCTGTCAAGGACGCGCACACGACGCCCTTCAAGGACGTCAAGGAGTCGATCAAGCAGCAGCTCCTCCAGGAGAAGAAGACCCAGGCGATCACGAGCTGGGTCGACGGGCTGAAGAAGAAGTTCAAGCCCAAGTACCAGGTCGGGTACGCCCCGCAGTCCACGCCAACGCAGACGACCACGAGCCCCTCGGGCTAGGCCATGCTGTCGGAGGCGCTCGTGAGCCTGCAGGAGCTCACCGCGCGGCTTCGGCGTGATTGCCCCTGGGACCGCGAGCAGACGGCTCGCACGATCGTTCCGCACACTGTCGAGGAGGCGTACGAGGTCGCCGATGCCGCGCTCGCGGACGATCCCGACAAGCTCCTCGACGAGCTGGGCGACCTGCTCTTCCAGGTCTACTTCCTCGCTTTGCTGCTCGAGGAGCAGGGCCACGGGGATCTGGAGGCAGTTGCGCGTCGCGTGCACGACAAGCTGGTACGGCGCCATCCGCACGTCTTCGGTGGGGCGGAAGCCGAGACGGCCGGCGCGGTTCGCCGGCGCTGGGAAGAGATCAAGCGCGACGAGGAGGGGCGCGAGGAGATCTTCCATCACGTCCCCGACTCGCTTCCTGCCTTGCTGCACGCCCGCAAGGTGCAGCGCAGGGCGGCCGCGGCGGGCTTCGAGTATCCCGACGTGGCGGGTGCTCTTCGTGACCTCGAAGATGAGGTCGCCGAGCTCAAGAGCGAGCTGGGCGGACGGCCGGACCCGGCGCCGGAGACGCCGCCGGTCGAGCGGCAGGCGCAGGAGATGGGCGACCTCCTCTTCGCCTGCGTCAACGTCGCTCGCAGGTTGAACGCCGACCCGGAGCTCGAGCTTCGCCGTGCGAGCACCCGGTTTGTAGCCCGCGTCGAAGAGGCGGAGCGGCTGGCGGCGGCGGACGGCGCCTCGTTCGCCGAGCTCCCTCTTGACGAGCAAGACCGGTATTTCGACCGAGCAAAGGAAAGGGAGCACCAGCAGTGAGCAGTCCGATTGCGGAGGTCAGGGGACGGCAAATCCTCGACTCGCGCGGCAATCCCACCATCGAGGTCGACATCCGTCTCGAATCGGGGGCGTTCGGACGCGCCGGGGTTCCCTCGGGCGCCTCGACGGGTCAGTTCGAGGCGGTCGAGCTTCGCGACGGGGGCAGCGCGTACGGCGGCAAAGGGGTCTGCCGAGCCGTCGCGCATGTCGATGAGGAGATCGCAGCGGCGGTCGTGGGCATGGACGCCGCCGACCAGCGGGCGCTCGATCAGCGGCTGATCGAGCTGGACGGGACGCCCAACAAGGAGCGGCTCGGCGCAAACGCGGTGCTCGGCGTCTCGATCGCGGTTGCGAAGGCTGCGGCCGCCGAGGCCGGTGTGCCTCTTTACCGGTGGCTGGGCTCCGATCGCGGTCGAACTCTCCCCGTGCCGATGTTGAACGTCGTCAACGGGGGCGCGCACGCCCAGAACTCGCTCGATCTTCAGGAGTTCATGCTCGTACCCGCCGGAGCCTCGTCATTCGCAGACGCGCTGCGGGTGGGCGCGGAGGTCTTCCACGCCCTGAAGGCGCTGCTGCACGAGCGGGGGCTCACGACTGCCGTCGGTGACGAAGGCGGCTTCGCCCCTGATCTTCCTTCCAGCGATGCAGCGATCGAGATCGTGCTCGAGGCCGCCGATGCTGCAGGTCACCGCGACAAGGTTGCGCTCGCGCTGGATCCTGCTGCGACGGAGCTCTTCCGTGACGGGATGTACCGGTTCGAGGGGAACGAGGCAGCGCCCTCGGCCATGGTTGCCTTCTGGGAAGAGCTGATCGGGCGCTTCCCGATCGTCTCGCTCGAGGATCCTCTCGCCGAAGAGGAGTGGGACTCGTGGGCCGAGCTGACCGAGCAGGTGGGGGATCGCGTCCAGCTGGTCGGAGACGACATCTTCGTCACCAATCCGGCGCGGCTGACCCGCGGGATCGACTCGGGCGTCGGCAACGCGATCCTCGTGAAGATGAATCAGATCGGCACCTTGACCGAGACGCTCGACACGATCGAGGTCGCACGCGCCGCAGGCTATGCCGTCGTGATCTCCCATCGTTCCGGCGAGACCGAGGACACGACGATTGCCGACTTGGCCGTGGCGACGAATGCCGGGCAGATCAAGACGGGCGCTCCCTCGCGGAGCGATCGGGTGGCGAAGTACAACCAGCTTCTGAGGATCGAGGAGGAGCTCGGCGAGGCCGCGGTCTACCCCGGCTGGGACGCCTTTCCGCGGTTCAAGCGCTGAGCTCTCGACGTTACCCGCGCGCGTGAACCAGGGCGCCCCGCCCCTTCCAGCCGAAAGCCTAACGCGCAGAAACGCACGCAAACGTGACGGCTTGGTGACGATCCTGCCCCTGCGCGAACGTCCCAGCTAGTCTGAGCTCGTGGCCACTGTCGAGCCACGCAGGACCAAGATCGTCGCCACGATCGGCCCGGCTTCGTCCACGCGCGAACAGCTCGTGGCACTCGCCCATGCGGGCATGGACGCGGCGCGGCTCAACTTCTCGCACGGCTCGCGCGAGGAGCAAGCCGAGCGCGCCCGGCTCGTTCGCGAGGTCGAAGAGGAGATCGGCCGTCCGCTGGCGCTGATCGCCGATCTGCAAGGGCCCAAGCTCAGGATCGGGCCCCTTGCCGATCCCGTCACGCTGGCCCGGGGCGAATCCGCAATCGTCTCCTTCGGGGAGGGCTCTCGCGACGGTGAGCTTCCTGTCCTGCCCGCGGTGCTGGGCGACGTTGTTCGCCCGGGGCACAACGTCCTGATCGACGACGGGCATGTTCAGCTTCGCGTCGAGGAGATCGAGCAGGGACGGGCACGTTGCTCCGTCCTGGTAGGAGGCGTCGTCAGCTCGAACAAGGGAGTGAACGTCCCAGGAGTTCCACTGCCGATCCCGGCGTTGACCGAAAAGGACCGGGACGATCTCGCGCTCGCGCTCGAGTCCGACGTCGACTTCGTGGCGCTCTCTTTCGTGCGCTCCGCCAAAGACATCCAGGACGTGCGCGCCCTGCTTCAGGCGGCCGGCTCTCGGATTCACGTCATCGCCAAGATCGAGAAGGCGGATGCAGTCGACGCCCTGCCGGAGATCCTGGAAAACGCGGACGCGGTCATGGTCGCGAGAGGCGACTTGGGTGTCGAGATCGGGCCCGCCTCGGTGCCGCTGCTGCAGAAACGCATCATTCACGCCGCCTTGGACGGCGGAAAGCCCGTCATCACGGCCACCCAGATGCTCGAGTCGATGGAGCACCGGCCCGAGCCGACGCGTGCGGAAGCCAGCGACGTCGCCAACGCGATCCTCGACGGCTCCTCGGCGCTGATGCTCTCGGGGGAAACGGCCATCGGTGAGTATCCGATCGAATCGGTCGAGTACATGGACCGGATCGCGCGTGCGGTCGAGCCGAGCCTCGATTACCGCCACCAGCTTCCGGATGCCCAGGAAGAGCCAACCGTCGGCAATGCGATGTCGAACGTTGCGTGCGATCTCGCCGAGGCGGTCGCGGCGAAGGCGATCATCGTTCCCACTTTCACGGGCAGGACGGCGTCTGCCGTTGCACGGCTGCGCCCGCGTCGCCCGATCATCGGGCTCACGCACCTGCGCCACTCCCTCCATCAGATGGCGATCGAGTGGGGAGTGACTCCGCTCGAGATTCCCGAGTGCGTCGACGTCGAGGACCTCTGGGCGCGCTCCCTCGAGGCCGCACGGCGCAGCGGGATCGTGGAATCGGGGGACCGGGTTGTGATCACTGCGGGAACCGCGGTCAACATCCCCGGATCGACAAACGTCATCAAGGTTGATGTCGCTTAAGCAGGGCTCGCATCGAACCGAGACCTGAGTCGCCGGGCCGCGCTGGGCGGCGCGATGCATTGTCCTCGGCCGCGCCCGTAGCCTTCGGCTACGAACGCGACCTGCGTTCGCGCCTCGCACTCGCCCATCGCACCCCGGCAACGAGGTGCGCTCCGATGCGAGCCCGTAGAGGATCCGGCGCCCGGGGGCCGAATCCCGGACGCCCGTGTCCAAAAGACCTCGCAGACGGCCGTCCCGCTCGACGCTCCTTCGGCGCTGGCTGGCCGTCGGCGCGCTCGCGCTGATCGCATTTCTCTACTACAAGCCGCTCCGCACGTACTTCGCGACCCGCGGCGCGCTAACTGAGCGCAAGGCGGAGGTCCGAAAGCTCCGCGCCGAGCAGGGCAAGCTCGATCTCAGCTTGGCGCGCTCGGGGAGTACCGAGGGGATCCAGGCCCAAGCGCGCGCGCTCGGCTTCGTGAAGCCGGGTGAGCGCCTCTTCATCGTGAAGGGGATCGGGGCGTGGAAGCGAGCCGAGGTCCGGAGCAGGGCTACCATCGCGAGGCATGGATGAGGACCGCGCCACGGTTGCGCGACAGCTCGGCCGACAGCCACGTGCGTTTGTCCGCGTTGTCGCCCGCTGCCCATTCGGGCTTCCTGCCGTAACTCAGCAGGCGCCCTACGACCCCGGCGGGGAGCCGTTTCCAACCACGTACTACCTCACGTGCCCGCATCTGGTCGCGTCCGTCTCGAGGCTCGAGGCCGCCGGCGGCGTAGAGCAGTGGAGCGGGCTCGTCGCAACCGACGCCGATCTCGCCGGGAGCCTCGAGCAGGCGACGAAACGCCAGCGGACGCTACGGCGCGAGCTGGCGGGCGGGCAACAAGGGCGAGACGGCGGCGCGTCTCTCGAGCTCGGGATAGGCGGCTCGCGCAATCCCCCACAGCTCAAGTGTCTGCACGCACACGCGGCGTTTGCTCTCGCCGAGCCCGGCTACGAGCTCGGCGAGCGGATCCTGGCCGAGCTTAAGCCGCTCTGGCCGGAGAGATGTTGCTCCCTCGAGCGGGGTGGGTAAGTGGTCGCCGCCGCACATACGCCCAGCTTGGCCGGCTGCGAAGCGTCGCATCCCGGCGTCCTCGGTGGCGCCCGCATTTCGCCCAATGTGAGCGCGGGTGGGCGGGCCATCATCTTGGCGGGAGTTCCCCGTTGGGAACTCCCGCAGGGCCTGCTTGCTTCTCGCACGGCCAAGCAAGACCGTACGCACGGCGGAGACCACTGAGGTGGCGTCTGCGCTCGCGACCGTCCGGCATGAATGGGAGGAGGGTCTGCGGCGGCTGGAGGTGCAGGCCGCTGACCGCCCCCGGTACGAGCGCTTGCTGGCTCAAGTGGAGGTCGTGACGGCGGAGCTGCGCCGACGCGTCGGCGGGGTCTTCACAATCGCGGAGCTCGCCTCGGCCTACTCGGAAGCAGACACGTGGAGCCGCGAGGCCCTGGCGACATATACCCGCTTTCCGGGCTGGTCGCGAGAGCTGTCGAGCGTCGTCGCCGCAGCGTTTCATTCCTACGCGCGCGGCGCGAGTGACTACACGCCGTGACGAAGCCGGCTCGCCCTCTCGGGTCGCAACCGCGCCGGCGTCCTCCACGGCGCGGCCGGATTCGAAGAGGCCGGATGCTCGGCCTGATCGCCCTCGCCGTCATCCTCTTCGTGCTCGGCTTTGCGCTCGGCGAAGCCGTTCACGACAACCCGGCGCCTGGTCATAGCCGGACCTTCGTGCGTACCTTCGCGCCTCTCCCGCCGGCGCCCATCCCAGAAACCGTCACCGTGACGGTCGGCGGCCAGTAGATGTTTAGAGCGGAACCGTTCGAGGAAGAACAAGTTTTCGATAGATTCCGTTCCGACAGTGAGGTAGCGATGGCATCCAGGGACAACAGGCGAGCGTACGGCGATCAGTCGACCGAGTGGATGACGCTCGGGCAGGCGGCCAAGTATCTCGGCGTCGCGCAGAGCACGATCAGGAAATGGTCGGATCTCGGACGCGTGCCTGCCTTCTACACGCCGGGCGGCCATCGCCGCTACCGGCGCGGCGACCTCGACCGGTTCCTCGAGAGCTCGGGGCCGGGCGGCGCGCCGCAAGGCGGCCCCCTGGTCTTGATCGTCGACGACGACGACAACATGCGCGAGTACGTCAAGGCGAATCTCGAGCTCGAGGGCTACTCGGTTCGCGAGGCTTCGAACGCCGAGGAAGGATTGAAGGCGCTCGAGGACCAGCCTCCTGCACTGATTCTGCTCGACGTGATGATGCCGAAGGTCGACGGCTGGGAGATGCTCCGCCGCGTCCAGGAGCGCCACGGCGTCGGAACAATCCCGGTGATCATGTTCAGCGGCAAGGTCGACGAACAGTCCGCCGAGGATGCAACCGCCCGCGGCGCCAATGACTTCATCGGCAAGCCGTTCGATCCCCGCCAGCTGATCGAGTCGACCAAGCAGCTCCTCCCGATCTGATCACCCTGGACAGCCGGCTGGAGCGGTGGATCGTCCACCACCGGACCGGCTGGCTCGACCCGATCTTCATCGGGCTCTCGTACATGGGCAGCTACGGGGCCGTCTGGTTGGTGCTGGCGCTCGTCCTCGCGCTGCTGTGGAGGCGACCGTCCTTCTTCGTTTGGGTCGCGTGCGCCGAGGTCTCCGCCGAGCTCGTTTCGTACGGCCTCCGCGTGGCAATCGACCGGCCTCGGCCAACGATCCGTCACGTAACGCCGGAGCCGCTCGTGCACATTCCCTCGAGCCCGTCGCTGCCGTCGGGGCATGCAGCGACAAGCTTCGCCTGCGCGACCATGCTCTCCCTCGCCGCTCCACGACTTGCTCCGTTTTTCCTTCTCCTCGCCGCCGCGATCGCCTGGTCCCGCGTCTACGTCGGCGCGCACTACCCGCTGGACGTGCTTGCGGGGGCTGCGCTGGGAATCGCGATCGCTGTTCCGATTACAGCTCTTCGCCGGCTCGCAGAAGGCCGGCGAAGATCACTGCCAGGGCGGAGATAAGCGCGATCCAGATCCCGATTCCGCGTCCGTCTGCGGGTAGGAAGCGATCGGGTATCGAAATAAGTCGGATCAGGACGAAGATGGTGCCGAGCGAGCCGATCGCGATCACGACCAGGCTTTCGGGAACCGCGGGAGGCAGCTCGATCCCGACCTCGCTCAGGATCGCGAGGACGATGAGGGCCAACCCGAGGAAGAACACGAGCTTGCCCAGGATTCCCGTGTGCCAGCCGATCACGCTGATGGTGAGGCCCTCTCCCGAGCCCGCATACCAGCCCATGAAGCTCGACAGCATCAGAACGAGGCCCGCGACCCACGAGATCTGTGCCCCCGCCGTCCAGATGCCGGCCGGAGGACGGTGATACGGCTCGAGCGGCGGCCCCGGGAGCGGGCCCAGCTCGTCCTCCGGGGGGAGGGATTCCGACGGTTCCACGGGCGCAGTATCGCCCAGCAAGGCACTAGATGCCGAAGAGGCGCCCGATCTCGTGCCATACGACGAGCGCGCAGAAGACGATCAGGCCGATCAGGACGGCGATCGCCACGAGGAAGCGAATGTTCGCGTGCCGGCGGCGGCGCTTGTGCGCGAGGCGTGCCTTCCGCCTGGCACGCTCGTGTGCAAGGCGACGCGTGATCGAGCGCGGATCGTAGGCGGGCACTTCGTCCGCGCGGTCCTGGGGACGGGCTGGCTCGGCCATTTCCCCAGGAGTCTAGTGCCGGGGCACTTTGCGCAGGAATGTCCATACTTCGTGCTGGACGATGGCCGTCGAAAGGGTTCCGGACGATCGCCGGCGCGGTGTTTCGGGCTCCGCGCGAGGCGTTACCCGTGCGTTCAGAGAGACTGCGGACCGGATCGTCCGCGACGCCGGCCTGGACGACGTGCTCCAGGGGCTGGCCGCGGCTATCGCAGAGGCAGCGCACGCCGACCAGGCGATCGTGCGCGTGCTCGACGGTGACAGCGGGAGCCTCGTCGCGCGATACGTCTGGGCGCCGTCGCCGTCGGCGGCCGCCGAGCTGATCGGAACACGCATCCCGCGCGAGGAAGCCGTTGCGGATGAGGCGAGCACGCTACGACGTCCGGTCCTACAGAACGACGAGGCTGTTGCGAGCATCGAGCTCCACCGGGTCGGCAGGCCCTTCGAGGGCTCCGAGGCGGCTCTTCTCGAGCTCGCCGCCCTCTACGCGGGGCTCGCTCTTCACGTGCGCGAGCTCGAAGAGGCACGCGGTGGTCGTGTCCAGAGGGAACGCGTACTCGATCTTGCGGGTGAGGCTCTCGCGGCGGGGGTGGCGGGATCCCGCACGGCAGAGCAGGTGACGCGTCTTGCGGCCGAGGCGACGGGCGCATCCTCGGGGCTGCTCTGGAGATCTGCAACCGGCGGCGAGCTCGAGGTTCTCGCCTCCCACCGGATGATGGAGCCTGTTCCGCCCGCGCTCGAGGAGGCGGCCGCTCGTGCACTCGGCGCCCCGGGCCCGGTTGCAATCGACCGGGATCTCCCAGGCGTTCCGGAAGGAATCGCGGTCGCAACTCTGCGGCTGGGCTCGCCGCCTCTCGGTTCCCTCCAGCTTCTCTTCACGTCCGAGTCGGCTCCCGGAGCGGATGAGTTCGCGGCCCTGACCGGCTTTGCTGTTCGGGCTGCGCACGCGCTTCGTGCCGGCGAGACGATCGAGTGGAACGCGGCCGAGCTGGAGCGGACAAGAGCGCTGGTCGCAGTTGTCGGCCAAACGATTGCCCGGCTCTCACTCGCCCATACGCTCGAGACCGCAGTCGACAGGCTTGCCGAGCTGCTGGGCATCGATCGGCTCGCCGTCTACCTCCGGGAGGGCACGCGGCTGAGGGCAGTGGCCGAGAAGAGGCTGACCGGCCCCCACACGCGTGTCGCCGAGGCCCTCCTCGAACTTGCTCTCGGGCCGTATCGGGCCCGGGATTCGCTTGCGATCGGCGATGCGGCCGCCGATCCGGCTCTCGCCCGTGTGCGCGCCGCCGTGAAGGAATCGGGGATTGAGGCCGCGATTGCGGCTCCGCTCGTCGCGCACGAGGAGGTCATCGGAATGCTCGCCGTCTATCCGCCCCGGAAGCGGACATTGGACGAGAACGAGGCCGCTCTCGTCAGCGCGCTCGCGCCCCAGCTTGCGGTCGCCGTCGAGAACGCCCGCCTGCACGAGCAGGCGAAGGAGCTTGGTTCCGAGCTCGAGACCGCTCTGCAGTCCGAGCGTCAGGCGGCGCGTCACCTCCGGGCTCTGTACGAGATCTCACGGTCATTCACCCAGAGCCTCTCGTTGGATGCGACTCTCGAGGCCATCACCAAGACGATCGTCGAGGCGCTCGGCGTGGATGCGGCCGCGGTGCGGATGCTCGACGCCCGGGGTGAGGCGCTGGAAACGCGGTCCATCCATGTCGCCCACGAGCACATGATCGAAGGATTCCGAGCGATCCTCTCGCGTCCGCACCCGGTGGCGATCGCCCCGGTCCAGCGCGTCCTGCGCTCCGGCGAGCCGCTGGTGCTCGACGCCAGGGCAGCGTCCAACCTTCCCGGGCACGAGTTTCTCGCACCCTTCCTGGAGAAAGGGTCGACGGCCGTCATCCTTCCGGTCGCGACTCCCGTCGAGGTCGTCGCGACCGTCACGCTCGTCTCTCTCGATGCCACGCGGCCGATCACGGGCGAGACGATCGCCATTGCCCTCTCCATCGCGGGCCAGGCCGCGTTGGCGATCGACAACGCCAGGCTCTACCAGCAGCAGAAAGGCCTCGCCGACACGATGCAGCGGGCGCTGCTCGCGCGGGCCGAGCCTGATCTCGAGGGCCTCGACCTTGGAGCCGTCTACGAGTCGTCGGCCCGGGTCGAGGTGGGCGGAGACATCTACGACTTCGCCCAGCTCGACGATGGACGCCTCGCGGTCGTCCTCGGCGACGTCACCGGGCACGGAATCGAGGCGGCCGCAGACATGGCGATGGCGAAATACGTGTTCCGATCGCTCTGCCGCGAGCACCCAGATCCAGGCGACTTCCTTGCCTCGGCGAACGAGGTCGTGCTCGGGGAGCTCGTGCCGGGGAAGTTCATCACGATGCTCTATCTGACGGTCGACCCTTCGAGCGGCTTTATCTCGTGCGCGAGCGCAGGACATCCGGCGCCGCGCCTTTTGCATCCGGACGGGACCGTGACCGAGATTCCGGTCCGCGGGCTTCCGCTCGGGATCGAGGAGGCCCAGGCCTACGAGGAGGCCCAGGCACGGCTCGAGCCAGGCTCGGCCCTTGTCCTTCACACCGACGGGGTCGTCGAGGCACGGAGGGGGAGAGAGCTCTATGGACGGGAGCGCCTGGACCGTACGCTTGCGAAGCATTCCGAGCTCGACGCCAAAGCGCTCGCCGGGGAAGTCCTGGCCGCGAGCAGGGCATTCGCCGGCGGCGAGCTCCCGGACGACTGCGCAGTCGTCGTCATCAGGAGAACCGGGTGAACCCAGGGCTACACTCTCCTTCTGTGAGACGGCTCGCGCTTCCCCTCGTGTTCGTGCTCGGGCTCCTGGCCGCAGGAGCCCTGTCGGCGTCCGTAGTCGCCTCGACCTTGACGACCGGGACGACGACGACCACCACGGACACGACCGGGACGACGACAACGACGACTCCCACCACCACGACGACGCCGCAGCCGAAGCCCAAGCGGATCGCCCTGGGCGTCACCATCGGCGGGATCGACGTCGGGAGGATGAAGAGGTCGAAAGCCTTCAAGCTCATCCGCGCCGTGACCGCTCGCCCGCTCGTGATCCGAATCGACCGAAGGAGGCTCCGCGTGGCTCCCCGGCGCCTTGGGGCGGTGCCGCAGGTCCGGCGCGCAATCGAGCGGGCCTTCAAGGTCGGCCCATTCGCGGCCGTGCCGCTCCAGGTCGACCTGCGCGCGTGGCGTGTCCGCTCGTACGTCGCGCGGCTCGTGCCGAAGAGTCGTCCGCGAGCGGCCCGGACGCCGGCTCGACGGCAAGGGGATGGTTCGGGTGATCGAGGCGGCTCTGAGGGCAAACGACCACGGCCCGGTTCGCCTCGTGACCACCCCGATCGCCCCCGCCTTGACCCGAAGCTCCTTCGGCCCGGTGATCGTGATCCGCCGGGCATCCAACCGCCTCTATCTCTACAACGGCGGCAGGTTCTGGCGCGTCTTCCCGGTCGCGACGGGCCAGTCGGCGTATCCGACCCCGGTCGGTCACTTCTCCATCGAGGTCATGTGGCGCAATCCCTGGTGGTACCCGCCGAACTCAACGTGGGCTCGAGGGGCGAAGCCGATTCCGCCGGGCCCGGGCAACCCCCTCGGCACGCGCTGGATGGGGCTGACCGCGCCGGGCGTGGGAATCCACGGCACCCCCGATGCCGCGTCGATCGGATACTCGGCCTCGCACGGCTGCATCCGGATGCACATCTCGTCGGCTGAATGGCTCTTCGGCCACGTCCGCATCGGGACCCCGGTCTTCATCGTCCGGGCGTAGTCGTGCTGAGGCGCGCAGCCCAGGCGGCAGCGGTCACCCTCGTCGCCGCGATGCTGGGCCTGCTCGTGTGGAAGATCGCGACCCAGGAGAAGGAGAAGGCGAAGACGGGCAAGCAGGCGCCCGGCTTCACCCTCGAGCGTCTCGACGGTCCAGGGAATCTCAGCCTCGCTTCGTTCCGTGGGAAGAGTGCCGTGGTGCTCAACTTCTGGGCCTCATGGTGCCCTCCTTGCGTGCATGAAGCTCCACTTTTCGAAGCGGCCTGGAAGCGCTGGCGCTCGCACGGGCTCGTGGTTCTGGGAATCGACGGCTCGGACGACTTCACCGGAGACGCCAAAGCATTCATGCGCAAACACGGGCTGACCTATCCGGTGGTCCGCGACCGGAAGCTCGCGACGGTCACCATCTACGGCGTGATCGCTTATCCGGAGACCTTCTTCATCGGCCGCCGGGGGAAGCTCGTCGAGCACGTGGTAGGTGCCGTCACAAAGAACAGCCTCGAGGCGGGAATCCGAAAGGCGCTCCGGTGACGAGGCTGTTGCTCGTGTTTGCGCTCCTCTTCGCGATCGGGGCTCCCGCCGCAAGCGCCGGCCAGCAGAATACGACGGTCAACGAGCTCGAAGGCGAGCTGATGTGCCCCACCTGCAAGGGCGAGACTCTCGCGGAGTCGTCGGCGCCGGCAGCCAACCGAATCAGGCAGTTCATTCAGGCGCGGATCCGGGCGGGAGACACGAAGAGCGAGATCAAGGCGAAGCTCGTGCGGGAGTTCGGCGTCGGCATCCTCGCGGCACCCTCCCGGCACGGCTTCGACCTGCTGGCCTGGCTCCTGCCCCTGGTCGGAGTGCTCGGCGGCGCGGTCGTCATCGGCGTTCTGGCCTGGCGCTGGTCCCGGGCGCGGGAGCCGTCCGCCGCCGTCGCTCCTCGGCTGAACGGACGCCCATCGCTCGCGCCCGAGCTCGACCGGCGCGTGGACGAAGAGCTCGCCCGCTTCGACTAATCCATGATCGTCCGGATTGGCGTTGCGTTCGTCGCCGGCCTCGCCTCGGTGATCACGCCCTGCGTTCTCCCGCTCGTTCCCGGTTACCTCTCCGCGGTTTCCGCGGTCGAGGCGAACCGCCTCGGCGAGCGGGGAGTCGCGCGCAGAGTCGCGGTGGGCAGCCTCCCGTTCATCGCCGGGTTCACCGTGGTCTTCGTGCTGCTCGGGGCAGCATCGGCCGCGATTGCAGGAGTGATCGAGCCGCGAATCCAGAAGGAGATCGCAGGCTTCATCCTCGTCGTCGTCGGGCTCGCATTCCTCGGCTTGTTACCCATTCCGGAGCGACTCGTGGGCGCCGGGCTCATCGGCGGCGCACGCCGAAGCGGTTCGCGCGCGCTCCTGGGCGCCGCCTTCGCCACCTGCGCGGCTCCCTGCATCGGGCCCGTGCTCGCCGGGATCCTCGTGCTGGCGGGCGACACGAGCACTGTGCTCAAGGGGGCGGCCCTGCTGTTCGCGTACTCGATCGGACTGGGCGTGGCTTTCGTCCTGGCGGGTGTCTCATTCGCCAAGGCGATGAGCGCTTTCCGCTGGCTTCGCGACCGCTATCGCTTGATCACCGCCGCCGGCGGGGTCGCTCTCGTCGCGCTGGGCTTCCTCCTCTTCTTCGACCGGTTCTGGTGGCTTCGGTCTGGATTCACCCACATTTTCGGAAACTAGAGCTCGGGCGGGCTGAGCTCGAGCGAGCCTGCCTCTACCACGCGTGTCGCCTCAGCGACCTGACGCAGCACCGAGGCGACGTCGACCCCGCGGTGCTTTGGCGTGAACGCCCCGAGCCGGCGCGCCGCCTTTTCCAGTTGCCGCTCGCAGCCCGTGCGGTTACCTCGACCGGCCTGGTACCAGGCGACGGCGACGTGGACCAGTCCCTGGAAGAAGTCGCGTTCCCCGGCGGTCGACGCGCGCCAGGCATCCTCGAGCGCCTCGTGGGCGGCGAAGAACTCCCCCGAGCGGATCAGCTCGAGGCCTTGGTCAAACCTCGATCTCGACGTCTCCGTCCTCGACGCGAACCTCGTAGGTGCGTAGCCGGATTGCGTGGTCGAACTCGTTCAGGCCGGTCTTGACGTCGTACTGCCAGCCGTGCCACGGGCAGGTCAGGACGGAGTCTTCGAGCCGCCCCTCTCCGAGCGGGCCCTGCAGGTGCAGGCAGTGTCCCTGGAGTGCGTAGACCTCCCTGTCCACGTTCGCGAGCGCGATTTCCTCTTCGCCTGCGCGGACGTGCATCACAGTCCCCGGAGGGACGTCTTCTACCCGCGCGACTTTCACAAAACTCATTGACGGGATGTTACGCTCCGCCCGTGGCCACGATCCTTCTCGTGGGGGTCGACCTGTACTTTCGGGCCAAGCTGGAGGGGATCCTCGCAGGCCACCGCATCGTCACGACGGACAACATCGACCCACCCGATCTCGTGATCGCGGACATCGCCCGTGTCGAGCCCGACGAGGTGGCGGACGCGTATCCCGAGGTACCGATCCTGGGCTTTTCCAATCACAAAGACACGGCCGGGCTGCACGCAGCGCATACGGCGGGGTTCGACCAGGTGCTGGCGAAGTCAGCGCTCGTGGAGCGGGGGTCCCAGGTGGTCGAAGAGCTGGTTGGTGCCGAGGGCTAGAGTAGAAGCGTGACGTACATCATCGCCGAGCCCTGCATCGACATCAAGGATCTCTCCTGTGTCGACGTCTGCCCGGTCGACTGCATCCACGAGGCCGAGCGGATTCTCGTGATCGACCCGGAGGAGTGCATCGACTGCTTTGCTCCAACGGAGGAGCTTCTCACCTCCCACGGTCTTCGCACCTTCGCCGAGCTCGAGAACAAGTCCTGCCGCGTGCTCACCGACGGTGGCTTCAGGCCGGCCGTCGTCAAGCGCTTTCGGCGCAAGCCGCTGGTCAAGCTGGAGCTCGGGCCGGCGTTCGAGGAGCGCGACCGTTACGGCGGAACGCGATTGACCACGCGAAACATCTCTCGGTTCAGACGGACGATCTGGACGACCTCAACACATTCATGGTTCCTTGCCGACGGCGAGCGCACCGATTCTCTGGCGCCGGGCGATTTCGTGCCGGCAATTCGGCATGAGCCGAAGCGGGAGGGTGAGAGTTACCGGCTCGGGGTCCTGCACGGGCTGGTCTTCGGGGATGGGTCATGGAACAAGCAGGAGATCCGATCTGGCTTGCATCTCCACTACGTGCAGCTCTATGGAGACAAGGTCGCGAAGTTCAAGGGTTTCTTCGACCAGGTCAACTTCTCACCGTGTCTCGACGTCCATCCTGGCTACGCGGGCACCGGGGTGGTGCGAGCTTCTGCGAACCTCAAGCGCTCGCTTCCTGAGACCGCGGACACTGACTACATCGCAGGCTTCGTCGACGGTTGGCTCGCTTCGGACGGTGACTCCGTCAAGGCCGGGTCGTGGCGCCTTCGCTCCATTGACCACGAAGCGCTCGCCTGGCTCGAGGCCGTCGCCCCCTACGCGGGCTTCATCACCGTCGGCTCAGGCGAGGAAGGGAACCGGCAGACGAACTTCGGCGTTCGTAGCCGTCCGATCCGTTGGCTGTATCTGGCCACGCGCGAGGCCTACTGGCGGGTTATGAGCATCGAGGAGCAGGAGGCCGACGCCGAGGACACTTTCTGCGCGGTCGTTCCGGAAAAGCACGCGTTCACGCTCGCCGGTGGTGTCTTGACCGGAAATTGCGGGGCATGCGAGCCGGAGTGCCCGGTCGAGGCAATATTCCCGGAGGATGCGCTTCCGGACAAGTGGGAGCCGTTCGTGAAGATCAACTACGCGTACAGCGACGGATTCGACGTTGTGAACCGGCTCACCGACGAGTATGCCACCGAGCACAACGTCCAGAACCCGCCTCTCGAGTCCTGAGCGCCGCGGCTCTCGCCGGGCAGAGCCCGGCTTCGCCGCGGCTCGCGCCGCTGAGCACCCTCCAGCCGGCGGGCCGTGTCCTCTAACACTGTCCCGTCGGCCTACGGGCACTCATCGACGCGTCAGGCCACGCGAGCGAGCGCTCGAGCCCTAGTAACGATTGAAATCCGGCACTTCGGGCACGGACCTCGAAAGAGGAGGTCTCATGCCACAGAAAACCTGGAGCAACAAGCGCGAACGGCAGTACGAGCACATCAAGCAAGGCGCGAAGAAGAGCGGCGCCTCGACGAAACGCGCCAAGGAGATTGCGGCCCGCACTGTCAACAAGGAGCGCGCGCGTAGCGGCGAAGCGAAACGGGCTTCTCGAACGTCGCGCCGGGACATCTCCTCCGGTCGCCGCGGCGGCCGGCGATCTGGCACGGCTCGCCCCAAGGGCCGCACCAAGGAGCAGCTCTACAACGAGGCGAAGCGGATGAACGTCTCCGGCCGATCGAAGATGAGCAAGGCGCAGCTGCAGCGCGCCGTCGACCGGCGAAAGTAGTCGCTCGGAGCGGGGAGGGGCCGCCGCCCTCTGCCCGCCGACTATCCTCTCGCGGCGTGAAGCCGTTGACTCTCGATCACGTCGCGCTTTGGGTGGCAGACCGTGACCGCATCGCCGACTTCGTCACCGTCGGCGTGGGAATGCACGTCGTCGACAAGACGGACGATTTCACCCTCGTCGGGTCGGACGCCCGGCACGGCAAGCTGACCCTCTTTGCGGCCGAGGGCCCGCGGGACCGCGGCCCGTTGCGACACGTGGCGCTTCGAGTAACCGACCTCGACACGGCTCTCACAGGGCTCCCTGA
>WNGB01002690.1_pt1 | contig 28836 bp, 25 predicted proteins | sample 5400681 | NCBI WGS metagenome assembly WNGB01 (sample SAMN13153367, study PRJNA577476) | soil metagenome | isolation source: 115 cm soil or saprolite under grassland replicate 2 | place: USA:California | collected 2016-06-15
TGGTCAAGCCTGGACGAGATGCGCGACAACTGGCAGGTCGACCGCGTCTTCGAACCCACCTGGTCCGACGACCAACGCGAACACGGCTACGCCGAATGGAAAAAAGCCGTCCAACGCACCCGCGGCTGGCTCGACTAACACCACCAAGAAGAAGCCAGCTACCGGCCGCGGTACTCAGGGCCGGCTACCAGGCCGAGGTACAGGAGCCCGGTCGGACCCCCGCTCGCAGCGACTGCTCACTCTTTGGAGCGGAGAGCGGGGGTCCGACCGGGCCACCACCGCAACCACACGCCCGACCCCTAGGACGACTCGCCCAGCCGCCGCCGGGCGCGGGCCTTGGCCTCCTCGATCCGCGCCTGGTCGAAGCGGCCCTCCTCGCGCAGCTCCTCGGCGTGGCGCTCGAACTCGGTCAGGTCCTCGCCGCCCACCTCGTCCTCGAGGACGGCGTGCTCGGCCAGGATGTCGACCCGGGTGGTGTCGTCCTCGTGGGCGACGTGGAGGAAGCCGCCGTCGACCACGGCCGCGGTGCGGCTGCCGTCGGCGTCGATGAACACCGGCCCGACCGCCAGGGCGGCGAGCAGCGGAGTGTGGCCGGGCAGGATGCCGAGGTCGCCGTCGACCCCGCGGACGACCACGAAGCTGGCCTCCCCCGTCCAGACCTCTCGCTCGGGGGTGACCAGGTGCACGTCGAGCCCTGCCACGGCTACTCCCCGCCGCCGAGGCTGCGCGCCTTCTCCTCGGCCTCCTCGATGCCGCCGACGTTGAAGAACGCCTGCTCGGGCAGGTGGTCGTACTCGCCCTCGGCGACCGCCTTGAACGAGGAGATGGTCTCGTCCAGCGGCACGGTCTTGCCCTTGACCCCGGTGAACTGCTCGGCCACGTAGAACGGCTGCGACAGGAAGCGCTGGATGCGCCGGGCCCTGGCGACGATCACCTTGTCGTCCTCGCTGAGCTCGTCGACGCCGAGGATGGCGATGATGTCCTGCAGCTCGTTGAAGCGCTGCAGGATCTCCTGGACCTGGCGGGCGACCCGGTAGTGCTCGTCGCCGACGTAGCGGGGGTCCAGGATCCGGGAGGTCGAGGCGAGCGGGTCCACCGCCGGGTAGATGCCGAGCGAGACGATGTCGCGGCTCAGCACCGTGGTCGCGTCCAGGTGGGTGAAGGTGGTGTGCGGAGCCGGGTCGGTGATGTCGTCGGCGGGCACGTAGATCGCCTGCAGCGAGGTAATCGAGTGGCCCCGGGTCGAGGTGATCCGCTCCTGCAGCTCGCCCATCTCGTCGGCCAGGGTGGGCTGGTAGCCGACCGCGCTCGGCATGCGACCGAGCAGGGTGGACACCTCCGAGCCGGCTTGGACGAAGCGGAAGATGTTGTCGATGAACAGCAGCACGTCCTGGTTCATCTCGTCGCGGAAGTACTCCGCGACGGTCAGGGCGGCCAGGCCGACCCGCAGCCGCACCCCGGGCGGCTCGTCCATCTGGCCGAATACCAGCGCCGTCTTGTTGATGACACCGGTCTCGGTCATGTCCAGGAACAGGTCGTTGCCCTCGCGGGTCCGCTCCCCCACCCCGGCGAACACCGACACGCCCGCGTGCTCCTCGGCGACCCGGTAGATCATCTCCTGGATGACCACCGTCTTGCCGACGCCGGCGCCGCCGAACATGCCGATCTTGCCGCCGCGGACGTAGGGCTCCAGCAGGTCGATGACCTTGATGCCGGTCTCGAACATCTCGGTCCTCGGCTCGAGCTGGTCGAAGCTGGGCGCGTGGCGGTGGATCGGCCAGCGCTCGTCGGCCTCGAAGTCGGGGGCGTCCAGGGCCCTGCCCAGCACGTTGAACACGTGGCCGAGGGTCTTCTCGCCGACCGGCATCAGCAGCGGCGCGCCGGTGTCGATGACCGGCGCGCCCCTGATCAGCCCGTCGGTCGGCTGCATGGCGATGGCCCGCACCATAGCGTCGCCGAGGTGCTGGGCGACCTCACAGGTGATGGTGGTGGTCTCCTCGTCGAGGGTGCGGTCGACGGTGAGGGCGTGGTGGATCGCCGGCAGCTCGTCCGGGGCGAACTCGACGTCCACCACCGGGCCGATGACCCGGACGATCCGCCCGGTGCCGCCCTTGCCGCCGCCTGCCTGGTCCCGCTCGGTTGCGACCGTCGCCATGTCGTCTCAGCTCCCGCTCTTCTGGAGGGCCTCGGAGCCCCCGACGATCTCCATGATCTCCTGGGTGATCTGCCCCTGCCTGGCCTGGTTGTACTCTCGGGTCAGGCCCTCGATCAGCTCCTGGGCGTTGTCGGTGGCGGCCTTCATCGCCCTGCGCCTGGCGGCGTGCTCGGAGGCGGCGGACTCCAGCATGGCGGTGAACACCCTGGCCCCGACGTAGCGAGGCAGCAGGGCGTCGAGCAGCGCCTCCGGGCTCGGCTCGTACAGGTACTGCGGGATCGGCTCCGGCGGCCCCTCCTCGACCTCCTCGATCACCAGCGGGACGAAGCGGCGCGCCACCGCCCGCTGGGTCCCGGCCGAGACGAAATCGGTGAAGACCGCGTGGATCTGGTCCACCCGTTCGGCGACGAACTGCTCGACCAACAGGTCCACGATCGCCGACGAGTCCTCGTAGGAGGGCGCGTCGGAGAAGCCCGTCCAGGACTGCTCGATCGGGCGCTGCCGGAAGCGGTAGTAGGCCAGGCCCTTGCGGCCGGTGACGTAGAGCTTGGGCTCCATGCCGTCGTCGCGCAGCCGCGCCATCAGCTCCTCGGCGGTGCGCAGCACGTTGGCGTTGTACGGCCCGGCCAGCCCACGGTCGGAGGTGACCACCAGCACCGCGGCCGCCTGCGCCTCGGCGCGCTGCTCGAGCAGCGGGTGCGAGATGGTCTCCTCGGTGCTCACGATGCTCTCCAGGGCGGCGGTGATCTCGTCGGTGTACGGGCGGGCCTGGGCGACGCGCTCCTGCGCCCGGGTGAGTCGGGAGGCCGAGATGAGCTCCATCGCCCTGGTGATCTTCATGGTCGACTGCACCGTCCGGATGCGGCGGCGGATGACCCGTAGCTGCGCTGGCATGGCGCTCTAGGACTCCCGAGCCCGGCTCGGGCGCCGGTAGCGCTTGACGCCCTCCTGCTCGATATCTTCGGCTTCCATCGCCTCGGCCTCGGCCTCACGCAGTGGTGGCGCGCCCTCCGACGGCCGGAAGCGGCGGCGGAACTCCTTGACCGCGTCGGTGAGCTGCTCCTCGACCTCGTCGGGCAGGGTGCCCTCCTCGCGGATGTGCTCGAAGATCCCGGAGTGGCTCGCCTCGACGTGCACCAGGAACTCAGCCTCGAAGCGGCGCACGTCGTCGACCTGCACGTCGTCGAGGTACCCGCTGGTCCCCGCCCAGATCGAGACGACCTGGCGCTCGATCGGCACCGGCTCGAACTGGTTCTGCTTGAGCAGCTCGACCATGCGGGCGCCACGTTCCAGCTGGTCCCTCGACGCCTTGTCCAGGTCAGAGGCGAACAGCGCGAACGCCTCCAGGGCGCGGTACTGGGCCAGGTCGATCCGCAGCGTCCCGGCGACCTTGCGCATCGCCCTGATCTGGGCGCTGCCGCCCACCCTCGACACCGAGGTGCCGACGTTGACGGCCGGCCGCACGCCCGCATTGAACAGGTCGGGCTCCAGGTAGATCTGGCCGTCGGTGATCGAGATCACGTTGGTCGGGATGTAGGCGGAGATGTCGTTGCCCTTGGTCTCGATGATCGGCAGGCCGGTCAGGGAGCCGCCGCCCAACTCCTCGGAGAGCTTGGCGCAGCGCTCCAGGAGCCGCGAGTGCAGGTAGAAGACGTCGCCGGGGTAGGCCTCCCGGCCGGCGGGGCGGCGCAGCAGCAGCGAGATCTGGCGGTAGGCCTCGGCCTGCTTGGACAGGTCGTCGAAGACGATCAGCGCGTGCTCGCCCTGATACATCCAGTGCTGGCCCATGGCCGAGCCGGCGTAGGGGGCGATGTACTTGAACGGCGACGGCATGTCGGCTGGGGCGCTGATCACCACCGTGTACTCGAGGGCGCCGTGCTCGTCCAGGGCACCGACGAACTCGCGGACGGTGGAGGCCTTCTGGCCGATCGCCACGTAGATGCACTTGACCTGCCGCTCGGTGCCCCAGTGCTGGCGCTGGTTGATGATCGTGTCCAGGCACACCGCGCTCTTGCCGGTCTTCTGGTCACCGATGATCAGCTCGCGCTGGCCGCGGCCGATGTTGGTCATCGAGTCGATCGCCTTGATGCCGGTCTCCAGCGGCTCCTTGACCTGCTGGCGCTGCACCACCGACGGGGCCTGCAGCTCCAGGGCCCTGGTAGTTTCGGGCTCGACCTCGGCGCCGCCGTCCAGGGGCCGGCCGAGCGGGTCCACCACGCGGCCGAGGAAGCCGTCGCCGACCGGCACCGAGAGCACCCGGCCGGTGTGCTTCACCTCCTGGCCCTCCTCGATGCCCGAGGCGTCGCCGAAGATGATGCAGCCGATCTCGCGGACGTCAAGGTTGAGGGCCATGCCGAGCAGGCCGCCGGGGAACTCCAGCAGCTCGTTGGCCATGGCCGACGGCATGCCCTCGACAAAGGCGATGCCGTCGCCGGTCACGGCAACCCGCCCGACCTCCTCGCGGGTGACCGACGGTCGGAACGACTCCACGTGCCTGCGGAGGGCCTTGGCGATGTCGTCGGGCCTGATGGAAAGCTCGGTCACCGTAGTGCTTCCTCTCTCGCTCGAACGCAACCGCTGCTCGTCGGTGGGCCCATGGCAGCCAGGTCAGGCGCTCAGCCGCTCTCGCGCCCTGGCGAGGCGGCTGCGGATGCTGCCGTCGAACACCTCGTCGCCGATGCGGACCACCACCGAGCCCAGGACGGACTCGTCGACCGTACATTGCAGGTCGACTGGCCTGCCAGTGACCCGGGTGAGCGCCTCGGCCAGCCTGGCGCGGCGCTCGTCGTCCAGCGCGACGGCGGTGCGCACCTCGGCCACCAGTCGCTGCCGCCGCCGGGCGGCGAGCCCGGCCAGCTCGCGCGCGACCTCGCCCAGGTCGCGACCCTCGCGCAGCACCACCCAGAGATCGGCGAGGGCGGCGGTCCGGCTGCTGGCCCGGTTCCCCAGCAGGTCGGCCACCAGCGCCTGCTTGCGCTCCACCGGCAGGCTGGGGTCGGTCAGGGCGCTGCGCAGGCGGGGCTCCCGCTCGGCCACGGTGCCCAGCCGGAAGAGCTCGTCCTCCAGGCGCTCGAGCTCCCCGTCGGCCTCCGCGCCCGCGATGATGGCCTGGGCGGCCAGTCCGGCCACCAGCTCGGGGAACGCCCGCGTCGGCACACGCCGGTACTCGGCCGCGGTGGCCAGCAGCTCGACCGTGGTCTCGTCGAGGCTGACCAGCTCCTCGAGCAGGGCCTTCTTGTTGGCCGAGGGCAGGTCCGGGTCGCTGAGCGCCTTGCGCAGCCGCACCTGGGTGGTGAGCAGCCGCGCCATCGCCACCAGCTCGCCTTCGACCCGCTCGAGCGCGTCCCGGCCGTCGGCCTCGTCCAGCAGCCGCTGGGCGTGGGCGGCGAGCGCCTGCTCAGTCACCGCCACCGCCGGACTTCCGCGGCCGGCTGGTCATCGCGCCGGCCTGGGCGTGGTCGCCGATCTCCTGGATGTACTGGTCGACGAGGCGGAGCTGCCGCTCGCGGTCGAGGGAGTTGTCGAGCACCCGGGCGGCCAGGTCGACGGCCAGCGTGCCGACCTCGCGCCGGAGGTCGCGCATCGCCTGGTCGCGCTCGCTGCGGATGGCCTGGCGGGCGCGCTCCAGCTCGCGCTCAGCCTCGCCCTCGGCCTTGCCGCGGATCTCGCGGCGCAGCCGCTCGGCGGCACCGCGGGCCTCCTCGATGATGCGCTGGGTCTCCTCTTCGGCCGCCGCCAGCCTGCGCCGGTACTCTTCGAGCAGCTGGGCGGCCTCCTCCCGCTCGTTCTCGGCCGTCTTCAGCTTGCCCTCGATGTTGGCGGTGCGGTTGCGGTAGGCCCTGTCGATGCTCGGCCACACCAGCTTGATCACCACGAACAGCAGCAGGAAGAAGGAGATCGCGCCCCAGATCAGCTCGGAGGTGGCGGGCAGGACCGGGTTCTGGGACTCCCCCTCCGCCGCGGCGAGGACCAGGTTGACGGACTGCACCTGACCCCCTCTACGAGACGACGAAGGCGAGCACGAACCCGAACAGCGCCAGGGCCTCGACCAGGGCGAGGCCGATGAACATCAGCGGCCGCACCGCCCCCGCCGCCTCGGGCTGCCGTGAGATGCCCTCCACCGTCTTGCCGACGAGGAAGCCGATGCCGATGCCAGGGCCCAGCGTGCCGAGGCCGTAGCCGACGATCGAGACGCTGCCGCTCATCGTGTCCTTGGCGGCCAGGATGCCGTTGACCAGGTTGACGCTCATGTCGTGCTGCGCTCCTTTGCTGCGTGCTCTCGCTCGAGACGACGGACCCCCAGGGTGCCCGGGGACTATACCGGGCACCCTGCCAGCGTTGCTGGCCGGCGGCCCCGGCCCGTGCGCTTCAGTGCTCGGGCTCCAGGGCGCCGGCGATGTAGACGGCGGACAGGATGGTGAACACGTAGGCCTGCAGCCCCGCCACGAACAGCTCGAAGGCGACCAGCGCGACCGCGAACAGGAGCGCGCCGACGCCGAACAGCACGGTGACGTTCATCGAGCCGAGCAGGTAGGCGGTGGCGGCGAAGAAGACGCCGAGGATCAGGTGGCCGGCGATCATGTTGGCGAGGAGCCGGACCGCCAGGGTGACGGGCCGGATGACGAACGTCGAGACCAGCTCGATGGGGGTGAGCAGGACGTAGAGGAACAGCGGCACGCCCGGCGGGAACAGCGAGTTGCGCAGGTAGTGCAGGCCGCCCTGCTCCTTCATGCCGACCGCGATGAACAGCACCGTGCTGGTCAGGGCCATCACCGCCGGAAGGGCCATGCGGGCGGTCGCCGGGAAGCTGACCAGCGGCAGGATGCCGCCGAGGTTGGCCAGGAAGACGAACAGGAACAAGGTCGTCAGGTAGGGCACGAAACGCAGGCCGTCGCGCCCGATCACCTCGAGCACGACCTGGTCGCGGACGAAGTCGACCACCGACTCCATCACGTTCTGCAGGCCGCGGGGGACCAGCTGGGCGTGGCGGAAGCCGAGCCACAGCAGCAGGGCCACCAGGCCGGCGACCAGGAACATCTGCACCACCACGCGGTTGATGCCGAGGTCGAGGCCGAACAGCTTGAGGTCGACCAGGTTGGGCCATTCGAACTCTTCGATGCCGGGGGCGTGGAACCCCTCCCGAGCGGCGACCACCAACGAGGACGTCATCTCAGCGGCTCAGCACCCTTCTCGGCTCCGCCGCGGCGCGGATCAGCCGCCGCCGTAGCGCTTGATGATCAGGTAGAAGGCCCCGGCGGCACCGACCACGATGCCGATCGCGACCAGGAAGGTGGTGCCCAGCCAGCGGTCGAGCGCCCAGCCGATCAGCCCCCAGGCCAGCACCCCGGCCAGGAAGGTGCCGATGATCGACCAGACGATGTCGGCGCCGCTGCCGCGCCGCCCGCCTCCGTCTCCGCGTCCAGCCATGGGCGCGCGAATCTACCACCTCCGGGCGGCCGGGCGCCGGCTGGCCGGTCACCGCCGCTCACCCTTCTCGCCGTCGGTGACCACGTACGGGACGCGGGAGCGCAGGGCCAGCCGCATCTCGGCGACCATGTAGGTGCAGGCGCCCAGCACCACGGCCAGGGCGAAGGCGGCGTGGTCGAAGGCGGTCACGTCCCTGAGCAGGAACAGCAGCAGCCCGACCACCATCATCTTGAGGGCGAAGACGATCAGGGCCACGGGGAGCATCAGGTCGGGGGCGAGGCGCCCGGCGGCGCCGACGGCCAGCACCGTGACCGAGAAGAAGGCGGCCGCGAGGACCAGGCCGAAGGCCGCGCCGAGCACGCCGGTCCGACCCGAGGCCAGCCAGGCGACGGCCAGGGCCACGGGGGTGACCAGGGCGGTGGCGAGGACCGCCCCGCGGACGATCCGTACCTCCTCGGTCATCGCAGGCTCCACCTCGCGTCCGGTCTCGTGCTGAGGGCCTGGCGCGCCGGGCCGGCATGCGCCGGGCCCGGGCCGCGGCGCCCGGCCCCACCCTGGAGGAGGCGGGGGGCGCGCGCAAGCATCCGCGCGGACCCCAAACCTACCAGCGCGGTCGGCCACCCCGCCAAGCCCGGGGGGTCCGGGGGGCTCAAGAGCGAGGCCGCAACCCAAGCGGCGGGCGGCCACGCAGCGCCGAGCGGTAGCCCCCCCGGGTGAATCATAGGGTCCGGGGCGAACTACCCCCGCTGGCGTTCGCGGCGGCGCGGGCCGAGCAGGGCCACCACGCCGCAGCCGAGCACCACCAGGAAGTAGGGCAGCACCCGGGTCGGGCCGGTGAACGACAGGGCGACGGCGGAGAAGGCCAGCAGGGCGCCCCAGACGTAGAGGACCAGCACGGCCCTGCGGTGGGAGTGGCCGATCTCCAGCAGGCGGTGGTGCAGGTGGTTCTTGTCGGCGGTCATGACGCCCTGCCCGGTGCGCATGCGGCGCCCCACCGCCATCAGGGTGTCGAGGAACGGCAGGGCGAGCACCAGCAGCGGGATCGCCACCGGGATCAGGATGGCGAACTGGTCGCCGGCCTGCGGCTGTCCGCTGCGGCCGACGCCGGTGACGGTCGCCCCCGCGAGCAGGGTGCCGAGCAGCATCGAGCCTGTATCCCCCATGAAGATGCGCGCCGGGTTGAAGTTGTGCGGCAGGAAGCCGGCGCAGATGCCGAACAGCAGCGCGCTGATCAGCGGCGCCGCCGACGAGTCGCTGATCACGCCCGTCGTGCCCATGCGGTAGCTGTAGATGAAGAAGGCCAGCGCGCCGATGCCGACCAGCCCGGCGGCCAGCCCGTCGAGCCCGTCGACCAGGTTGACCGCGTTCACCGTGACGATCACCAGCACCACGGTGACGATCATGCCGAGGTCGGGCGGGAGACTGAGGGTGTCGAGGCCGGGGACCCAGAAGTAGAACACCCGCACCCCGGTCAGGGTCATCACGCTGGCGACGAAGATCTGCGAAGCCAGCTTGGCGGGCGCCGTCAGGCCCATGGTGTCGTCCACCATGCCGATGACCACCATCAGGGCGGCGCCGATGGCCATCCCGAGCACCTCGGAGACGAGCACCAGCGGCCCGTACCCGGGAAGGCTGGAGGCGAGGAACAGGGGCTGGAAGGCGGGCAGGCGGGAGGCGAGCGCGAGCCCGGCGAGGAAGCCGAAGAACATCGCCACCCCGCCGAGCGTCGGCGTGGGGATCGCGTGGACCTTGCGCCCGCCGGGCCGGTCGACCGCGTCGAGCTTCAGCGCCACGTAGCGGATCACCGGGGTGGCCAGGTAGGCGACGATCGCCGCCGTTGCTGCGACCAGCAGGTAGGACCGGAGATCGCGCACCGCCGCTGTTCGTCTCCTTCGAAACCCATCGGACCTGCGAAGACGCTGCCGAGGCTACCATGCGCCGGACGCGCCGACCGGAGTTCGGGCGTGCCGCCGCCGGCGGTTCAGGCCAGCTTGGCGAGCGCGGCGACCACCGGGACGACCAGCTCGTCGACGTGCTCCGCGCAGGCCGCGTAGGTCTCCGGCGTGCCGCCGATGGGGTCGTCGACGTCGTCGCCGTCGCGCTCGCCCGCGCCCCTGTCCTGGGCCGCCATGGCCACGAGCTGGTCGGGCGAGCGCGCCACGAGCACCAGGTCCGGGACCACCCGGGCGAAGGCGCCGAGCACGAACGCCCGCTCCGCCGCCGAGCGGTCGAAGGCGAGCACGTACGGCAGGTGCTCGGCGGCCATGGTCAGGATCAGGTCGGCCTCGCGCACCAGCCGGCGGCCGAGCTCGCGAGCGCGGTGACGGCTCAGGTCGCCGCCGCGGGCCTCGGCGGCGGCGACCGCGAGCTCGGTGGCCGGGTTGCCGTCGAGGGCGTGGCTGCCCGCCGAGCCGAAGCGGAGCCCGCCATCGTCGGGGAAGCGGCCCAGCTCGCGCCGTGCGAACGCCTCGGCCATCGGCGACCGGCAGATGTTGCCGGTGCAGACGAACAGCACGCTGAAGCCGGCGTCGTCGTCGCCGCCGCCCAGCCAGCTCGGCTCAGGCGCCATCGTCCAGTGGCTCCCCGAGGGTGCGCTCGATCTCCTCGGCCGGGATCGCGCCCGCGCGCAGCAGGCGGGGCCGGGAGCTGGTCAGGTCGATGATCGTGGAGGGCTCGCCGCCCGGCGCCGGCCCGGCGTCGAAGAACACGTCGACGTCGTCGCCGAGCTGCTCGACGATCCCGGCCACGGTCGGCCGGGTGGGTTCGCCGGAGCGGTTGGCGCTGGTCACGGCGAGCGGCCCGGTGCGCCGGATGAGCGCCAGGGCGAAGCTCTGCTTGGGCATGCGCACCGCCACCGTGCCCCGCGAGTCGCCGAGATCCCAGCCGATCCCGGCCGCTTCGCGCAGCACGATCGTGAGCGGGCCGGGCCACCACCCCGCCGCCAGCGTCTTCGCCTGCTCGCTGAAGTCCTCGACCAGGCCGATGGCCTGGCGCCAGCCGTGCACCAGCACCGGCAGCGGCAGGTCACGGCCGCGCCGCTTGACGGCGAACAGGGCGTCGACCGCCGAGCTGTTGAAGGGGTCGCAGCCGACGCCGTAGACGGTGTCGGTGGGCAGCACGATCACGCCGCCGCGCGCGATCACCTCGCCGCCGACCTCGAGCAGCCCGTCCCAGAGCGCCTCGTCCCCGCTCACCTGGACGACCCGTGGCTCGTCCACCGGACCGGTCCCGGCGGCCTCGCTGCTGACCGGGACGCGACGCTCCTCCTCGCTCATCCTCGCACCCCCTCGACGACGCGGTGGCGACCGGCCAGGTCGTGGTGCAGGCGCACCTCGTCGTAGCCGGCGGCGGCAAGTGCCTCGGTCGCGGCGCTCCCCTGGTCCTCGGCGATCTCGCTGAGCAGCACGCCGCCAGGGGCGAGCCAGCGCGGCGCCAGCGCGGCCGCGCGGCGCAGCACGTCGAGCCCGTCCGGCCCACCGTCGAGGGCGAGCCGGGGCTCGTGGTCGCGCACGTCACGCGGCAGCAGCTCGATCTGGTCACTCGGCACGTACGGGACGTTGGCCGTGACGACCTGCACCCGGCCGGCGAGCTCCGGCGGCAGCGGGCCGTCCAGGTCACCGGCCAGCAGCTCGACGCCGTGGCGGCCGGCGTTGCGCCGCGCCCAGGCGAGCGCTCCCGGGTCCAGCTCGGTGGCGAGCACGCGGGCGCCGGGCACGGCGTCGGCCAGGAAGCAGGCGACCGCCCCGCAGCCGGTGCAGAGGTCGACCGCGAGCCGGGGGGCGGGGTGGGCGCGCAGCCGGGACGCCGCCAGCTCGGCGAGCCCCTCGGTCTCCGGCCGGGGCACGAACACGCCCGGGCCGACGGACAGGCGCAGCGCGCCGAACGGGGCCCAGCCGACCACGTACTGCAGTGGCTCGCCCGCGGCCCGCCGGGCGGTCATGGCGGCAAGCCGGGCGCGGGCGGGGCCGGGCACCGAGTCGCCGCCGCGCCGGGCCAGCTCGCCCGGCTGCAGCTCCAGGACCTCTTCGAGCAGCCAGCGGGCCTCGGCCGTGGCGGAGACGCAGCCGGCGGCGGCGAGCCTGGCCGCGACGGCCCGGACCAGGTCGCGGACCCGGGGCGCGGCGTCGAGGTCGAGCATCCCGCTCATCTCTCGTGGGCGCCGCCGCCCAGCTCGGCCTCGCGGTCGCGGGCGGCGAGCTCTTCGATGATGCGGTCGAGGCCCTTGCCCTCCAGGACGCCGGGCAGGTCGCCGACGGTGAAGCCGATGCGGTGGTCGGTGACCCGGTCCTGGGGGAAGTTGTAGGTGCGCACCCGCTCGGAGCGGTCCAGGGAACGGACCTGCGAGCGGCGCTCGGCGGCGAGGGCCGCCTGCTGCTCGGCGATGGCGCGCTCCAGCAGGCGCGCGCGCAGCACCCGCAGGGCCTTCTCGCGGTTCTGGATCTGCGACTTCTCGTCCTGCATCGCCACCACGATCCCGGTGGGCAGGTGGGTCACGCGCACGGCCGAGTCGGTGGTGTTGACCGACTGCCCGCCAGGGCCGGTCGAGCGGTACACGTCGATCTTGAGCTCGGCCGGGTCGAGCTCCACCTCGACCTCCTCGGCCTCCGGCAGCACGTTGACGCCGGCGGCGGAGGTGTGGATGCGGCCCTGGGACTCGGTCACCGGCACCCGCTGGACGCGGTGCACGCCAGCCTCGTACTTCAGCCGGGACCACGCCCCCTTGCCCTTGACCGCGAAGATGACCTCCTTGACGCCCTCCAGGTCGGAGGCGCTCGAGGAGAGCACCTCGGTGCGGTAGCCGTGCTGCTCGGCCCAGCGGGTGTACATGCGGAACAGGTCGCCGGCGAACAGGGCCGCCTCGTCGCCGCCGGTGCCGGCGCGGACCTCGACGATCACGTCACGGTCGTCGTTGGGGTCCTTGGGGACCAGGGCGCGCTTGAGCTCGGCCTCCAGCTCGGCGGCGCGCTTTTCGGCGGCCTCGATCTCCTGGTCGAGCATCGCGCGGTCCTCGGGCGAGCGCTGGTCGCGCTGGAGCTGGCGCGCGGTCTCCAGGTCCTCGCGGGCGGACCGCAGGCCCCGGTAGGCGCGCACCACCTCGCCCAGCTCGGCGTAGCGCTTGCTCAGCTCGACCAGGCGACGCTGGTCGGCCAGCACGGCCGGGTCGCCGAGCTGTGCCTCGATCTCCTCGTAGGTCTGCTCGATCTCGTCGAGACGTTGGAACACCGCTGCCTTCCTCGACCTTGCCCGGCCACCACGGCCGGGCGATCCCGACTCCGGGCGAGACTACCCCGCTCCGGGCAGCCCGCCGTCGGCGCCGCTCCGGCCCGGCTCGCTGAAGCGGGCCAGCCCAGAGCCCGCCTCCGGCGCGACCACCTCGCCGTCAGCCTCGCCGGGCTCCGCCCTTGGTGGGACGGACGCGCCGGCCATGGCCAGCGGCGAGGGCAGCGGTGCGATCCGGTCCCGCTCGGCTGCCGGCAGGACCTGCTCGAGGGCGCGGATCGCGACCTCGATCATGTCCCGGCTCGGCGGCTTGGTGGTCAGCATCTGCAGCCACAACCCAGGCTTCATGATGCCCCGGACCAGGGGCGACCGCTCCCGCCCCGCGCCCAGGCGGATGCCCTCGTAGGCGATGCCGACGATCACCGGGACGGCCAGGATCTGCAGCGGCACCCGGACCAGCAGCGGCGGCCGGCCGAGCAGCGAGAACGCCGCCGTGAACAGCACCAGCGTGACCACGAACAGGATCAGCAGGAAGTTGGTGCCGCAGCGCACGTGCAGGGTGGGGAACCGGTCGACCTCCTCGGGCTCGAGGGGCAGGTCGGCCTCGTAGCAGTGGATCGCCTTGTGCTCGGCGCCGTGGTACTGGAACACGCGCCGGATGTCGCGGAACTGCCCGATCAGCAGGATGTAGGCGAGGAAGAAGGCGAGCCGTACGACGCCCTCGACCAGGTTGAAGACCAGGTCGTCGGGGAGCCGGCGCGAGAGCCAGCTGGTCCCGAGCGCGGGCAGCAGGATGAACACCACCGTGAAGAAGGTCGCGCCGAGCCCGAGCGACCAGTTCATCTGCTTCTCGGTGAGCTGCTCCTCCTCGCCGAGGGCCTGGTTGCCGGAGATGGCCAGGGCGCGCACGCCGACGGCGAGTGAGTCGACCAGCACGCCGACGCCGCGCAGGAACGGCAGACGGAACAGGCGCACCCGCTTGGACAGCGGCGCCAGCTCGCGCCGCTCGACGTAGATGTCGCCGCCGGGGCGGCGGACGGCGACGGCCCAGGCGTCCTGGCCGCGCATCATCACGCCTTCCAGGACCGCCTGGCCGCCGTAGTGGACCGGATGGCCCAGCGCGTCCTCTGCCATGCCAGCGTCCCGCCGGGTCCCGCTCAGCTCTGGGCCTCGGGCGCCTTGCGCTTGCCGTAGCGGCGCTCGAAGCGCTCGACCCGGCCGCCGGCGTCGACCAGCTTCTGCTTGCCCGTGTAGAACGGGTGGCACTTGGAGCAGATGTCGACCCGCAGCTCCGACTGGGTGGAGCGGGTCGTGAAGGTCTCGCCGCACGAGCAGCGCACGGTCGCGACCTTGTACTCAGGGTGGATGCCCTGCTTCATGCGTGTGTGCTCCTTACATCTTCAGGGAGATCGACTCGGGTCCGGGCCCCGCCAGCAGCTGGAGACCTGGCCCGCGCGGCTGGCCCTGGACGAACCGATCGATCCTACACCAGGACACCAGTCACCCCGATAACGCCTCCTGCCTGCACGGCATTCCGCCGTGCAGGCAGGGAGCAGGCGTCTGGCTACGAAATGTTGGCGCGCTGGATGGCGCGGAGGAACTCCGCGTTGGTCTTGCTCTGGCGCATCCGGTCGACCACCAACTCGAGGGCCTGGGCCGGGTCGAGCGCGCCGAGCACGCGGCGGAGCTTCCAGGAGACCACCAGCTCCTCCTCGGTGAGCAGCAGCTCCTCCTTGCGGGTCGAGGAGGCGTCCACGTCCAGCGCGGGGAAGATGCGGCGCTCGGAGAGCTTGCGGTCCAGGCGCACCTCCATGTTCCCGGTGCCCTTGAACTCCTCGAAGATCACCTCGTCCATGCGCGAGCCGGTGTCGACCAGCGCGGTCGCCAGGATGGTCAGCGAACCGCCCTCCTCGAGGTTGCGCGCCGCGCCGAAGAAGCGCTTGGGCGGGTACAGGGCCGAGGAGTCGACGCCGCCCGACAGGATCTTGCCGCTGGCCGGGGTGGCCAGGTTGTAGGCGCGCGACAGGCGGGTGATGCCGTCGAGCAGCACGACCACGTCGCGGCCGTACTCGACCATGCGCTTGGCGCGCTCGATGGTCAGCTCGGAGACCTGGCAGTGCTCCTCGCTGGGGCGGTCGAAGGTGGAGTAGATCACCTGCGCCTTGGTGGAGCGCTGCATGTCGGTGACCTCTTCGGGCCGCTCGTCGGTGAGCAGGATGATGAGGTGCACCTCGGGGTTGTTCTCGCTGATGGCGTTGGCGATCTGCTTCATCAGCGTGGTCTTGCCCGCCTTGGGCGGGGAGACGATCAGCCCGCGCTGGCCCTTCCCGATGGGGCACATCAGGTCCATGATGCGCGTCGAGATCTCGGTCGGGTTGTGCTCCAGGCGCAGCCGCTCCTGCGGGTACAGCGGGGTCAGGTCCTTGAACTCGCGCCGCCCGCGCGCCTCCTCGGGGTCGCGCTCGTTGATCTTCTCGACCCGGGCGAGCGCGGCGTACTTCTCGGAGTCCCGCGGGAGCTTGACCACACCCTCGACCTCGTCGCCGCGGCGCAGGCCGAGGCGGCGGATCATCGAGAGCGGCACGTAGACGTCGTCGGAGCCGGGCGTGAACGCGCCCACCCGCAGGAAGCCGTAGCCGTCCTGGGAGCGGATGTCCAGGGTGCCGGTGCGGACCACCTCGGGGCGGTCGTCGGGCTGGCCGCCACGGGTGTCGCCGCGCTCCATCACGCCGACGCCGCCCTCGCCCTGCTGGAAGCGGTTGCGCCGGTTGCGGTTGCGGTTGCGGCGCCGGCCGCCGCCGGCCTGCTGGCCGCCGGAGTCCCAGCGGCCACCGCCGCCCCCGCCCTGGTTCCAGTTCTGCCGGCCCTGGCCGTCGCCGCGCCCCTGGCCGCCGTCCTGGCCGCCGTCCGAGCGCTGCTCGGTCTGGCCGGCCGGACGCTGCTCGCCCTGGCCACCGCCGCTGCGCTGCTCCTGCTGGCCGCCGGAGCGCTGCTCGGCCTTGCCGTCGCCGGAGTGCTGCTCGGCCTGGGCGGTCGCCTGGCCGTCGCCACGCTGCTCGCCGGTGGAGGCGGCGGCCTGGCCGTCGGCCTGGCCCTGCTGCGCCTGGCCGGCGCCGGCCTGCTCGGCCGGGCGCTCGCCGCCGGCCTCGGCCTGCTGGGCGCCGCCGCCCTGCGGGGCGCTGCCGTTGGAGCCACCCTCGATCGCGGGCGGAGCCGGCGCGGCGGTCAGCTCGCCCACCGGGGCGCCGTCGCCCTCCTCGCCGCGGCCGCGGCGCCGGCGGCGCCGGCGGCCACCGTCCTCGGCGTCACCCTCGGCGTCCCCCGACGGCTGCGCCGCCTCGGGCGCCTCGGCATTCGCGTCGAGCAGGGTGGGCTCGGAGGCGGTGTTGGCCCGGGCGCCACTCGACGGGCGCGCGGACGGCGTGAACTCGACGCCCTGCGCCTTGGCGATGATGGCACCGATGAGGTCGGCCTTACGCAGCCGCTGGTAGCCCTGGACCCCCATCGACGAGGCGATCGCCTGCAACTCGGGCAGCACCTTTTGCTCGAGGACGTCTCGTTCGGTGGTTGCCATCTTCACCTTCCTGGTTAGGTGGGTCGTCCCGGCCGTCAGCGGGCGCACCATGCGCTCCTTGGCCGGATGGCGCGCCGAGCGCGCCTGTCGTGATCGGATGTGTGTGCGGAACCAGAGGAATTCAGTGCCACGTGCTGGCACGCCTTGGGAGGAAGATCCGCGTCTGCTCCTGTTCCCGCTACCGGACTCCCGGTGTCGTCATCAACGGAACGTGCGGCATGGTGGTCGCGTGGTGGACACCATTGGCCGGCTCGGGCGTTCGGCGCGATGAGAAATCAATGCGAGCTTCGCAGCTCAATTCGAGAGGAACTCGTGACCTCGACGCTGACCGGCCGGACGGCGACCCCTGGAGGACGGCTGCTCGCCTGGGCGGGCACCGTAACTGTCGTGGCGACGACCAATGCTCGGACCTCAGACTTCGCGCGTGGCGAGAGGCCGAGGTAGGCGGGGGCGTCGACCGAATTGGTCAGCGACTGAGACCGACAGCATTGTAGGGGCGGTCCACCGCCGAGCGCAACAGGTCGCCTTCCTGGGCGTGCTGGTCGCGGCCACGGCTCACCCGGCTCACTCCTCCATCAGCACCCGCACGTCCCCCTCCTTTTCCAGCAGTGAGAACCCGGTGGTCTCGCCCTGGCGGCGGAAGACCACCGCGATCGACGAGCCGCCGACCCTGAGGTTGTGCAGCTCGACCGTGTTCAGCCACGGCGGCAGCAACGGCTTGTTGACGGTCACGGTGTTGGCCGGAGCCCGCGGCGAGATCCCGAGCATGGCCTGGAGCAACAGGAACGGCGCGCCGGCCGCCCACGCCTGGGGAGCGCACGCGACCGGGTAGGCCACCGGCCGGTTTGGGGCCCGCCGGGTGAAGCCGCAGAACAGCTCCGGCAGGCGCATGTACTCGACGTTCACGGCCATGTCGAACATCGCGGTCGCGACCCGGTTGGCCGCCTTGGAGTGGCCGTAGCGCTTCAGCCCGGCGCCGACGAAGGCGTTGTCGTGCGGCCAGATGGAGCCGTTGTGGTAGCTCATCGGGTTGTAGGCCACCGACGACTTGGACATCGTGCGGATGCCCCAGCCGGAGAACATGTCGGGCGCCAGCAGGCGCCGCGCCATCACCCCGGCCTTCTCCGGGTCGACGATCTCGCAGTACAGGCCGTGGGCCGGGTTGGAGGTCACGGTGGTCACCGGGCGCTTGTCGCCGTCGAGGGCCATGGCGAAGAACTGCTCCTCGTCGACCCAGAAGCGCCGGTTGAACTCCTCTCGCAGAGAACTGGCCTCAGCGCGCAGCTCCGCGGCCCGGTCGGGCCGGCCGAGCGCCTCGTACACCTCGGCCATGCGGTTCTTGGCCGCGTGCACGTAGGCCTGCACCTCGGCCAGGGCGATCGGTCCCTCGGCCAGGCGGCCGTCGGCGTGCACCACCGAGTTGTGGGAGTCCTTCCAGCCCTGGTTGGCCAGGCCACGCGGGCTGTGCCGCTGGTACTCGACGAAGCCGTCGCCGTCCAGGTCGCCGTAGCCGTCCACCCAGGCCAGGGCGCGGTCGGCGTGGGGCAGCATCTGGCGGCAGAAGTCCAGGTCGCCGGTCCAGCGGTGGTAGGTGCCGAGCAGCAGCAGCCACAGCGGGGTGGAGTCGATCGAGCCGTAGTAGGGGGTGTGGGGGATGACGCCCGCCCCGGCCAGCTCGCCCTGGCGCAGCTCGTGGAGGATCTTGCCGGGCTGCGCGTCGCGCCACTCGTCCACCTCGTCGGCCTGGTAGGCGGCGAGGACCTGCAGCGTGGTGCGGGTCGGCTCGGGGTTGAGCATGAGTGTCTGGTGGCAGGCCATCAGCGCGTCGCGCCCGAACGGGGCCACGAACCAGGGGATGCCGGCACCGACGATGTCGCCGTGGACGGTGGGCGTGCGCAGCGCGCGCAGGTCGCGCAGGCCGCGGGTGAGCAAGGAGTTGTAGAGCTCGTTGTCGGTCCAGATGCGGGTGCAGGAGCGCTCCCACTCCTCGTAGGAGCGGCGCAGCTCGTGCACGGCGGCGTCGAACGGCTTGGCGGACGGGCCGACGCCGTCGAGCACCGGCTCGACGGTGAAGGGGATGACCGCCACCTCGCCGTGCTGCAGGCGCAGCTGCCAGGCGGCCAGCACCCGGTCGCCGTCCACCTCGACCCGGGTCGGAGGCAGCTCGAAGGCGATGCGGGTCTCGCGGAAGACGCCGTCCTCGCCGGCGTAGGCGAACACCGCCGACTTGTCGTCGGCCTTCGGCACCGCCAGCTTGCCCCGCGCCGTGCGGCGCAGGCCGCGGACCTCGAAGATGTCGGCGAAATCGGTGCCGAAGGCGAGCTCGATGCTGAGCTCGACCGGGGACTCGTTGTAGTTGCGCACCCGGATGCGCTCGTAGAGGCGGCCGTTGATGACCCGGGTGCGGCGGATGTTCACGGTGCCCTGGAGGGCGACGACCTCGCCGTCGCCCGGCGCGTGGAGGTCCTGGTTGGCCACGTCGATGTGGCTCATGTAGGCGCGGTCGGCCGAGGTCGACAGCAGCAGCGGGTCGCGGCCGTCGACGCGCATGACCAGGTCGGAGAGGAAGCGGCAGTCCTTGTAGTAGAGCCCGGCGCCGACGCCCTTCTCGGGGACGAGGTTCCCCTCCGCGTCGGCGAACAGGAACATGTCGCCTTCCTTGGTGGACCAGAGCTGCTCCGTGCGGGCGCGCAGGACGGCGGTCACGCCCTTGACCAGGACGCGGTTGACCGACTCGTCGGCCAGGACGAACTCCTCGCCCTGCGGCGACGTCACCTTGTTGCTCACGGGGCACGCTCCGGGAGGCTCGGATGCGTCGGATGCGGTGCGCGACGATCCTCTGTCGGCAACCTGCCGCGCCGCTTGAGGGCGTCGGTGCACGCCTCGCAAGGGTGCCGGCCAAGCCCGGCCGCCGCAACGCGCGCGGTCAGGCGCCGCCGGCCCTGGCGCCGCCGCGGGCGATCTCGAGCGAGTGCAGGCGCCAGCCGGCGGCGCCCGCGAGCACCTCGGCGGCGTCGGCCTCGGCGCCGGCGAGGCCGGAGCGGGGCGCCAGCAGCAGCAGCGACGGCCCGGCGCCGGAGAGGAACGCCGCGTGGCCGCGGCCGCGCAAGGCCGCGAGCAGGGCGGCGGCGACCGGCTGCCGGGCGAGCCGCGCCGGCTGGTGCAGCTCGTCCTCGGTGGCGGGCACGAGCAGGTCGAAGTCGCCGGCGAGGGCGAGCGGCAGCAGGGCCGCGCGGCCGGCGGTGCGGGCCGCCACGGCGAACGGGACCCGCTCGGGCAGCAGGCGCCTGGCCTCGACGGTGGCCATCGGCTCGGCCGCGACCAGGGCGGCGGCGACCAGGTCGGGGTGGACGTCGACCGCGTGCGCGCGCACCCCGGCGGCCTCGCGCCAGCTCATGGTGGCGCCGCCGGCCAGGCAGGCGGCGGCGTTGTCCGGATGGCCCTCCAGCTCGCTCGCCAGGGACAGCAGCTCCGCCTCTGGCAGCCCCGGCGCCACCAGCTCGCGCGCGGCGAGCAGTCCGAGCGCCACCGCGGCGGCGCTCGAGCCGAAGCCGCGGCCGAGCGGGAAGCCCTTGACCAGGGCGAGCCGCACCGGCGGCAGGTCGCTGCCCGCGGCCGCCGCGAGCCGCTCCATGGCCAGGCGGACCAGGTTGCCCGGCCCCGTCGGGATCAGCTCGGCCTGCTCCCCCGCCACCCGCATGGGCACCGGTGGTCCGGCCGCGCCGCCCTCGTCGACGGTCACCTCGAGCGTGTCCCACCAGTCCAGGGCGATGCCGGCGGCGTCGAACCCCGGCCCCAGGTTGGCGCTGGTGGCGGGGGCCTGCACGAGCACGCGGGCGGCGGACATGGCCGGCAAGCCTACCGCCGCGCCGGACAGACCCGGTAACGGACGATCCAGTCACGATTGCGCCGCGGCGTAAGCATTCGGATGAAACCTCGCAAACCATTGACACACCGCAGGGCGGTGCATAGAAGTCAGCTGCCGGACCAGCGCCTGCCCGCGGCAGGTGGCGGTCCCAGCGTCCCGTCCTGCCCACCGTCGCCGTCGCGTCCCACAAGGGCGCGACCTAAGGGGGACAGCCGATGCTCGCCAGCTTCCGGGACCGGAGACGCGGGGGGGTTCCGCTCCTCGTCGTCGCCATGATCGCGACCATGGCCGGCACCCTGCCGGCCACCGCCAGCGCCAAGCCGCCACCCGCCCGCGAGTTCAGCTTCCAGGGCGAGCAGGCCGCCCCCGACAGCATGGACGCTCGCAGCGGGCGCGTCAGCCCCAGCGCCCGGCAGCGCAAGCTGGCGGCGGGCACGCAGGTGCGCTGGAACGTGTTCGGCACCCCCCTCTCGATCTTCGACCGCAACGGCTGGCTCGCCACCGGGCTGTCGCGCAACGACGGCGTGGCCGCCAGGACCTGGCTGAAGCGCGACCGCGCGCTGTTCCGCCTGAGCCGCGCCGAGGTCGACGGGCTCGACGTGATCATGAAGGCGCGCGTCGGCAAGGGCAGCGTGATCACCTTCCGCCAGCGCTTCGGCGACGCCGTCGCCGCGGCCGACGGCCTGGTCACGGTCGCTGTGGTCGGCGGGAAGGTCGCCTACGCCTCCTCCTCGATCTCGGGCGACGGCGCGGCACCGGGCGCGGCCGCGATCCCCGCCGAGGCGGCCTGGCAGCGGGCCGCCGGCGACGCCGGCCGAGCCGGCGCGAGCGCCCGCGTGCAGGGCGCCTCCAAGGGCTGGACGCTGATGAGCGCGGCCGGCTTCGAGGGCCGCCAGGCGGCGCGCCTGCGCGCCCTCCCCACCCCGCGCGACGGCGTGCGGCCGGTGTGGGAGACGATCGTCTTCGACAACGCCACCGGGGGCGACCCGCTCGCGTTCCTGAGCTGGGTGGACGCCCAGACCGGCAAGGTCTGGCGGCGCGAGTCCCTGGTCGCCCACGCCGACGACGATCCCAAGTGGAAGGTGTTCGAGGCCACGCCCAGGCCCGACTACGCCTCGAGCGACATCCGCGAGCTGTGGTGCTGGTCGAAGCCGAGCGCCGGCTGCGACCGCCTGCTGCAGAACGACGCCTCCCCCAACGCCTGGGACGTCGACCCCGCCACCGGCGAGTCGACCCACACCACCTTCGGCAACAACGCCCGCTCGGTCGAGAACCTGAACGACGACGACCCCTTCTCGGTGGGCACCAACCCCGCCACCGCGCGGGCCGACCGCAACTACTCCTATCCCTGGACCAACCAGTGGTTCGAGCAGCGCTGCAACCCGGACGTGCACACCAGCCCGCGGCGCAACGACCTCGACGCGGCGATCGCGAACCTGTTCGCGATGCACAACCGCATGCACGACTGGTCGTACCACCTCGGCTTCACCGAGCAGACCTTCAACCTGCAGCAGTCCAACTTCGGGCTGGGCGGCGCCGAGGCCGACCCGGAGCAGGGCAACGCGCAGGCCGGCGGCATCGTCGGCGGGCCGCCGAACTTCACCGCCCGCGACAACGCCAACCAGATCACCCCGCCGGACGGCATCGCCCCGATCACCAACATGTACCTCTGGCAGCCGATCGCGGGCGCCTTCTACGCGCCTTGCGTCGACGGCGACTACGACCAGACGGTGATCGGCCACGAGTACACCCACGCCATCACCAACCGCATGGTCGGCGGCCCCGACCTCGGGCTGTCGGGTCCCCAGGCCGGGGCCATGGGCGAGTCCTGGTCCGACCTGAACGCCATGGAGTACCTCAACGAGTACGGCTTCCTGCCGGTCGGGAACGAGAACCGCTACGCCGTCGGCCCGTACGTGACCGGCGACAAGCAGGCGGGCATCCGCAACTACGGCATGAACCGCAGCCCGCTGAACTACTCCGACATCGGCTACGACGTCACCGGCCCGCAGGTCCACGCCGACGGCGAGATCTGGAGCGCCACCAACTTCGCCATCCGCCAGGCGCTGATCGCCAAGTACGACCGCTCGTTCCCGGCCGGCGACCGCAGGCTCCAGGTTGCCTGCGCCGACGGCAGGCGCCCGGCCGACAGGTGCCCCGGCAACCGCCGCTGGGCGCAGCTCATGTACGACTCCTACCTGCTGATGCCCTCGCAGGTCAGCATGGTCAACGCTCGCGACGCGCTGCTCGCCGCCGACCTGCTCCGCTTCGACGGCGCCAACCAGGCGACCCTGTGGAACACCGTCGCGAGCCGCGGCCTCGGCGAGGATGCCTTCTCCAACGGCAACGCCGACCCCGACCCGATCCCCAGCTTCGCCTCGCCGCACGCGACCGAGGGCCTCGTCTCCCTGCAGCCCAAGGACGACAACGGCAACGCCATCACCGGCGCGCAGCTCTTCGTCGGCAGGTACGAGGCACGGGCGATGCCGGTGGCCGACACCGACCCGGCGACCGGCCTGGCCGGGATCGCCCGCATGGTCCCGGGGACCTACGACTTCATCGTGCGTGCGAACGGCTTCGGCGCCGAGCGGTTCCGTGCCACCGTGCGGGCGGGCAAGGTGACCACGCCCAAGCTGCTGCTCGGCGAGAACCTCGCCTCCAGCGCCAACGGGGCCACGGTCGCCGGCGACGGCATCAACCTCGGCAACCTGATCGACGACCACGAGGGCACCAACTGGGCCTCGCTCGGCACCGCGGTGCAGGGCCGCGCGGTCACCGTCCACCTCGACCCGGCCAAGGGCAGCCACAAGATCGAGCGGGTGCAGGTCAGCGCCCACCTGCGGCCGCTCAACGCGGCCGACCCGGGCGGCGACACCGGCACGCAGAGCCGCTTCTCGGCCCTGCGGCAGTTCCAGATCCAGGTCTGCGCGGTGACCTCGGCGGTGGACTGCACCCAGGACAGCCAGTTCAAGGTCGCCTTCACCAGCCCCGCCGACGCCCTCCCGGCGATCCGGCCACGGCCGCGGGCTCCTGAGCTCGTGCTGCGCTCGTTCGACCTCGAGCCGGTCAAGGCCACCTACGTGCGCTTCGTGGTGCTCGACAACCAGTGCACCGGCACACGCGGCTACCAGGGCGAGCAGGACGCCGACCCGCGCGCCGCCGACGACTGCGACACCGGCAGCGTCCAGGGCCTCAACGTGCGCGCCGCCGAGCTGCAGGTGTTCGGCGGCTAGCCAGCCCCCCGCAACGGAGCGGGAACCGACCGGCCGGTAGGACGCGTCCTACCGGCCGGTTGGGTGGGGTGGGGTGAGGTGCGCCCTCTTGGGCATCGAGGATCCCGCCGAAGCGACCCGGGGCCCAGGCAGGATCCCGCCAAAGGACCCGATGGGGGGGTCCGGGGGGCTGTCTCGGGCTCCCCCCGGATGGATCACCTGCTCAGGCCGAGGGCGGCGGCGGCCGCGTCGGCGTCGGACGGGATCCGGCGGGGTGGCGGCGCGCCGGCGACCGCCCAGTCCGGGTCCTTGAGGCCGTTGCCGGTCAGGGTGGCCACCACCAGACTGCCGCGCCGCAGCGTGCCGCTGGCGGCCATGGCGAGCATGCCGGCGACGGCCGCTGCCGAGGCCATCTCCACGAACAGGCCTTCCTCACGGGCCAGCAGCCGGTAGGCGGCGAGGATCTCCCGGTCGCTGACCGCGGCCAGCCCGCCGCCGGAGTCGGCGGCCGCCTGCAGCGCGCCGGCGCCGGAGGCCGGCGCGCCCACGCGGATCGCGGTCGCGATCGTGGTCGGGTTCGGCACCGGCTTGCCCAGCACCAGCGGCGCGGCCCCGGCCGCCTGGAAGCCGTGCATCGCCGGCAGGCCGGCGGCCAGCCCGGCGGCCGCCGCCTCGCGGTAGCCGAGCCAGGTGGCGGTGATGTTGCCGGCGTTGCCGACCGGGATGCAGTGCACGTCGGGGGCGCGGCCGAGCGCCTCGACGATCTCCAGCGCGACCGTCTTCTGCCCCTGGATGCGGTAGGGGTTGACCGAGTTCACCAGGGTCACCGGGTAGTGCCCGGCGAGGTCGCGGGCGACGCGCAGGCAGTCGTCGAAGGAGCCGTCGACGGCCAGCACGGCGGCGCCGTGGACCAGGGCCTGGGCGAGCTTGCCGATGGCAACCCTGCCCTCGGGCACCAGCACGGCGCAGGTGATCGCGGCCCTGGCCGCGTAGGCCGCCGCCGAGGCCGAGGTGTTGCCGGTGGAGGCGCACAGGACCGCCTTGGCGCCCTCCTCCAGCGCCTTGGAGACCGCGACGGTCATGCCGCGGTCCTTGAACGACCCGGTCGGGTTGGCGCCTTCCACCTTGAGCAGGACCTCGCAGCCCGTGCGGGCCGACAGGGTCGCCGCCGGGACCAGCGGGGTGCAGCCCTCGAGCAGGGTGACGACCGGCGTCGCCGGCCCCACCGGCAGCAGCGGCCGGTAGCGCTCGATCACCCCGGGCCACGAGGGCCGGTGCGCGGTCACGCTCATCTCACCATCACCTCGTCCACCTCCTCCCCCTCGACCCGCATCACGCTGGCCAGGTCGCTGACCACGCTCAGCCGTGCCAGGCCGGCGAGGGTGGCGCGCATAGCGCCCTCCTTGGCCAGGTGGGTGACCAGCACGAGCTGGGCCCCGTCGCCCTTGCCGCGCTGCAGCACCGAGCGGATCGACACGTCGTGGGTGGCGAACACCGCCGCCACCTGGGCGAGCACGCCCGGCCGGTCGGCCACGTCGCAGGCAACGTAGTACTGGGTGTCGGCCTCCTCCATGGGCCGCAGCCGCGGCTCATACAGGAAGCTGAAGCCGGGCCCGCGGGAGCCCTGGGCGCGGTTGCGGACGACCTCGACCAGGTCGCCGAGCACGGCCGAGCCGGTCGGCAGGGCACCGGCGCCGCGACCGTAGAACATCAGCCGGCCGACCGCGTCGCCCTCCACGAAGATCGCGTTGTAGGCCTCCCCCACCGCGGCGAGCGGGTGGCTGCCGGGCACCATGGCCGGGTGGACGCGCGCGCTCACCTCGCCGCCCACCTCCTCGGCGATGGCGAGCAGCTTGACCGTGTAGCCCATGCGCGCGGCCGCCGCCACGTCGGCGGCGCTCACCTCGGTGATGCCCTCGCGGTACACGTCGCGCGCCACAATCCTGGTGTTGAACGCCAGGCTCGCCAGGATGGCGCACTTGGCGGCCGCGTCGAACCCCTCCACGTCGGCCGAGGGGTCCGGCTCCGCGTAGCCGAGCTCGATCGCCTCCGCCAGCGCCTCGGCGTAGCCAGCGCCGGTGTCGGCCATGCGCCACAGCACGTAGTTGGTGGTGCCGTTGACGATCCCGAGGATGCGGCGGATGCGCTCGCCGGCCAGCGACGCCTTCAGCGGGTGGACGATCGGGATCGCCCCGGCGACCGCCGCCTCGAAGCGGATCTCCACCTCGGCGGCGTCGGCGGCGTCGAACAGCTCGGCCCCGTGGGTGGCGAGCAGCTCCTTGTTGGCGGTCACGACCGGCTTGCCGAGCCGGAAGGCCTCGAGGATGAGGCTGCGGGCCGGCTCGATCCCGCCCATCACCTCGACCACGACGTCGACCTGCGGGTCGGCCACGACCTCGGCGGCCTGGCTGGTCAGCCAGGCGCGGTCGACCACCGGGTCCCGCTTCCTGGCGAGGTCGCGCACCGCCACCCGCTGCAGCCGGATGGCCGCGCCGGCCCGGTCGGCGAGCTGCTCGGCGTGGTCGGCCAGCAGCCGGGCAACCCCGGTCCCGACCACCCCGCAACCAAGCATCCCCACCGCGACCGGCTCGCCCACGCCCCGCTCCTGTACGTCCGGCCGGCGACGTGCGCGCCCGGAACCCCCGAGCCGCCGCCGGCATCCAGCGGCCACCGGCAGCCTTTACTCAAACGCTTCGGTGACCACCGGCGCTCGATGCGCCGGCTTCCCTCGTCGCTCCTCGTCGCTGGCGCTCCTCGTCGCTCCTCAGTCCAGCCGGCGCGCGCCGGTAGCCCACCTCGCTACAGCATCTTGCCCGACCGGACGCTCCGGAGCACGCACCCGCGCCACCGCGAGGCCGCCCGGGCGGCAGGCCTCACATGCGCTCAGGGGCCTCCACGCCCGCGAGCGCCAGGGTGTTGGCCAGGACCTGGCGCGTCGCCACGCACAGCCACCAGCGGGCGCTCGACAGCTCGGCGTCGTCGGTCAGCACCCGGCACTCGCCGTAGAAGCGGTGGAAGCTCGCCGCCAGCTCCTCGGCGTAGCGGGTCAGGCGGTGCGGCGCGCGCTGCGCCGTCGCCACCACCACCAGCTCCTCGAAGCCGGCGAGCTGGCGCAGCAGGGCGCCCTCGGTCGGGTGGGCCAGCAGGCCGAGGTCGGCCCGCTCCTCCGGAATCGGCTGGAAGCTCTGCTCCCGGCCGGTGCGCAGCACGCTGGCGATGCGCGCGTGCGCGTACTGCACGTAGTAGACCGGGTTGTCCATCGACTGGCGCTTGACCGCCTCCAGGTCGAAGAGCATCGGCGCGTCGATCGTGTAGCGCAGCATCGTGTACCTGGCCGCGTCCTTGCCGACCTCGTCGATCAGGTCGTCGAAGGTGACGTAGTCGCCCGCGCGCTTGCTCATCTTGACCGGCTCGCCGCTGCGGACCAGGTTCACCATCTGGCCGATCAGGAACTCGGTCTCCTCGTCGCCGTGCCCGAAGGCGCGCGCGGCCGCGCGCATGCGCGCCACGTAGCCGTGGTGGTCGGCGCCCCAGACGTAGATGATCTTGGTGAAGCCGCGGCGGAACTTGTCGCGGATGTAGGCCGCGTCCGCCGCCAGGTAGGTCGGCACGCCGTTGGAGCGGATCAGCGGCCGGTCCTTGTCGTCACCGAAGCGGCTGGTCAGCAGCCAGGTGGCGCCGTCCCGCTCGGCGAGGACGCCGAGCTCGCGCAGCTCGGCGACGGTGTCGCCGATCGCGCCGCTCTCGTGCAGGCTGCGCTCGGAGAACCAGACGTCGAAGTGGACCCCGAAGCGCTCCAGCGTGTGGCGGATCCAGCCGAGCACCTTCGCGTAGGCCCACTCGGCGATCACCTTGCGCCGCTCGGCCGGGTCGAGCTCGGCCGGCCCGCCGCCCCGCTCGCCCTCCAGCTCCTTGGCCAGCTCGGCGATGTAGCCGCCCTTGTAGCCGTCGGGCGGCGGCGTGGCCGGCCGGCCCAGCAGGGGCAGGTAGGCGGCCTCGACGCTGGCGCCGAGCAGCTCCACCTGGGCGCCGGCATCGTTGCAGTAGTACTCCCGCTCGACCCGGTAGCCGGACCAGTCCAGGAGGCTGGCGAGCGCGTCGCCGAACGCCGCCCAGCGCGCGTTGCCGACGTGCAGCGGGCCGGTCGGGTTGGCCGAGATGAACTCGACCTGGATCCTCTCGCCGCCGCCGGCCTCGCTGCGGCCGAAGGCGTCGCCCTCGCGCAGCACCCGCCGGACCAGCCCGCCGAACCAGCGCTGCGCCAGGCGGATGTTGACGAAGCCGGGACCGGCCACCTCGACGCCCTCGACCCAGTCGGGCACCTCGAGCCTGGCGACCATGGCCTCGGCGACCTTGCGCGGGGGCGCCTTGGCCGCCTTGGCCAGGACCAGGGCGACGTTACTGGCCCAGTCGCCGTGCTCGGCGAGCCGCGGACGCTCCAGGACCGGGGTGCCGATCGCCGCGGGATCGAGGTCGAGGTCGCCGGCAGCCGCCGCGCGCCGCAGCGCCGCGGCCAACAGCTCGGAGAGCTCGCGCTGGACGGCGAGCACGGGCGTCCTGGTCACGACAGCCTCGGGGTTGCGCCCTGGAAGCCGCGCCGGGCCAGCAGATCGGCGACCAGATCGAGCAAGGCGATCGGGTCGAAGGGCTTGGTCACGTACGCTGCCACTCCGATCTCGCTCCCCCGCTTCACATCCGAGTCCTGCGCCCGGGCCGACAGCAGGACGATTGGCACCGAACCCGCCCCAGGACGGTCCTTGAGCCGGCGGGAGACCTCCCAACCGTCCATCTTGGGCATCATGATGTCGAGCAGCACCAGGTTGGGTTGGAACGCCCCGAACGACCGGAGCGCCTCCTCGCCGTCCGAGGCGACCTCGACCTCGTAGCCCTCCAGCTCGAGGTTCACCTTGAGGAGCTGCTGGATCACCTGGTCGTCATCGACCACCAGGATACGGGCAATGGCCATATCGGACATGGCGCCTGCACAGGAAGGATGGTCAGCGACGCGGGGCGGCCGGAGCATAGCACAGGCCCGCTCACCAGCAGATTCCGCTACCGGTTGAGCTTGGCCTGGTGAAAGATCCTCGACATGAGCGCTGAGGCCAGCCTATCGACCCGACCACGCCGACGGTGTGGCTTCCCTGGTTCCTCAACCTCCATCGAGCGCACGGTCTGTGCAGCAGCCACCTCGATCAGATTGCGCGCGGCAAGGCGCTCACGCCTGCTCGCTGCGTTGAAGAGTAGGCTTGCACGCCAGGCCTTCCTCTCTATACTGTTTCCGCTGGTCAGCGGTACCAAGCCCCCGTAGCTCAGCGGATTAGAGCATCGGCCTCCGGAGCCGGGTGCGCAGGTTCGAGTCCTGCCGGGGGCACACCAAGCA
>WNGB01007267.1_pt1 | contig 28831 bp, 27 predicted proteins | sample 5400681 | NCBI WGS metagenome assembly WNGB01 (sample SAMN13153367, study PRJNA577476) | soil metagenome | isolation source: 115 cm soil or saprolite under grassland replicate 2 | place: USA:California | collected 2016-06-15
CCCTCCCCTTCTCCTATGCCATCGCTCGAACTGGCGGCTACGATCGGAGACCAACCAATCTCCGTCGCGGAGTTGGACCGTACGGCTGGGACGCGCCTTCTCGTCCTGAAGTCTCAGGAATACGCGCTCCGCAGCCGAGTTCTGCGCCGGGAGATCGAACGGAGGCTGCTCGAAGCCGAGGCGCTTCGTCGAGAGGTCTACCCCGCCAACCTCGACGGCCAGCTCACGAAAACCCGGCGCACTTCTTCGCAAAGATTAGGGACGGACGACACTGAGGGCCCTGATTCTTGCTTGGTCATGGCCGAGTACGCGTTTGGGTCCACGGCACCGGCAGGCGCCCGCCAGTCTGGACCCAAGCTGGACCCAACTTGGACCCAAGTTGATGGGGTTGAGTCCCTAAATCGTTGAAGGATGGTGGGCGCTGTAGGACTTGAACCTACGACTTCCACCGTGTGAAGGTGGCACTCTACCGCTGAGTTAAGCGCCCAAAGGCAGCCATCCGCACGTAGGTGGCCGCTTGCGCAGGCGATCAGTCTAGCCGCCGGCCCCGGCCGGGGTCAAGACCGGGGGCTAGCGCCAGGGCGACGGCGAAGGCTGCGGATAGGGCGGGATCGTGCTCTCGTAGCCGGAGTGGAACGAGCAGTACTCGCGCGGCTCGGTGCCGGCGACGAAGGCTTCCGAGATGACCTGGGGGCAGTTGGGCGTCGCGAGCAGACCCGTCTGCTTGTCGATGTCCACGAAGACGACGTTGGACGGCGGCGGCTGGAACTTCTCGCCGCGCGTGCCCGCCTGCGCGGCCTTCATGAAGTCGACCCACAGGGGAAGGGCGGCGCGCGCGCCGCTGAGCCCGGTCGGCGTGTTGTCGTCGAACCCGATCCAGATGACGCAGAGGAGGTCGGGCGTGAACCCCGCGAACCAGGCGTCGCGCAGGTCGTTGGTCGTGCCCGTCTTGCCCGCGGCGTCGGCCATGAAGCCCATCGTGCGCGCGGCGGCGGCGGTGCCGTTGTTGATCACGCCGCGCATCATGTTGACCACGAGGAAGGTCGACTCCGGCCGCGCCACTCGCGCCGGGCTCGGATAGTGCTGCTCGATCGCCGCCCCCTTCTCGTCCAGGACCTTGAGCACGGTGACGGGAGGAACCCTCAGGCCCATGTTGGCCAGGATGTTGTACGCGGAGGCCAGCTCCAGGGGCGTGGCCTCGAACGAGCCCAGGGCGACCGCGGGATAGGGCTGCACCTTGTCGGGCATGCCGAAGCGGCGGTTCCAGAGGTCGGCGATGCGCTCGAACCCGACCATCTCCGCCACCTTCACCGTCGCGTTGTTGAGGCTGTGGGCGAGGGCCGTCCGCAGCGTCACGTATCCCTTGTAGTCGTTCTCGTAGTTCTGCGGCGCGTACTCCTGCTTGCCGAAGAGGAACACGGTCGGCGCGTCCTCGACGACGGTGGCGGGGGTGATGGGCGGGAGGGCCGGGTCGTCGAAGGTCGCCTCGAACGCCGTCAGGTAGACGAACGGCTTGAACGTGCTCCCGGGCTGGCGCTTGGCGGTGGTCGCGCGGTTGTACTGGCTCTCCGTGTAGTCGCGCCCGCCCACCAGGGCCACGATCGCTCCCGTCGAGGGCTCGAGGGCGATCAGCGCGCCCTGCACCGGAGGGTGCACCTTGCGCCGGATCATCTTGTCGACCTTGGCCAGGCCTTCGCGCAGGACGTTCTGGGCCTGCGCCTGCAGCGACAGGTCGAGCGAGGTGTAGACGGCCAGGTTCTGGGTGGCGAGGTCCTTCGCGTCGTAGCGCTCCGAGAGCTGCTGCTTGACGAGGTCGACGAAGTAGGGCGCGTCCGAGCTGTCGAGCGACGCGCTCTCCACGCGCACGGGCTGGGCGATGGCCGCCTCCGCGGTGGCCGCCTCCACGAACCCCGCCTCCTGCATCGCGCGCAGCACCTGGTTGCGGCGCTCCGTTGCGCGCTTGGCGTGACGGTACGGGTTGTAGGGATTCGGGGACTGGATCATCCCGGCCAGGAGCGCCGCCTCCGGGAGGGTGAGGTTCCCCACGTCCTTGTGGAAGTACATCCGCGCCGCCTCGCCCATGCCGTTGATGCTGAACGAACCCACCTGGCCCAGATACACGTCGTTGAGGTACAGCTCGAGGATGTCCTTCTTGTTCGCGCGCCGCTCCAGGACGAAGGCGAGCAGCGCCTCCTGCGCCTTGCGCCGGAAGCTCTTCTCCGGGGTGAGGAAGAAGTTCTTCACGAGCTGCTGGGTGATGGTGCTGCCGCCCTGGATGTACGACTCGGCCTTGATGTTGCGGAGGGCCGCTCCCACGATCCGGAAGGGATCGAGCCCGGGATGCGTGAAGAAGCGGCGGTCCTCGATCGCGAGCACCGCCTTGATGAGGTGGTCGGGGTACTCCTCGTAGTGGACGGTGCGCTTCTTCTCGCGGGCCTCGTCGAAGAGGTAGGTGATGAGCTCGGGCTCCAGGGTCAGCGTCGCGTAGCTGCGCCTCGTCTGCAGCCCGCGCATCTCCTTGACCCGATCCTTGTCGAATTCGAGCAGCACGGCCTCGCCCGGTCCCCCGCGCGGAGTGAAGGTCACCGTGCGGGCGCCGACCGCGAACTCGCCGGGCGCGACCGGGATGTCGTCCTTCTCCTCGTACTTCAGGCCGTTGAGGACGTTGACGAACCCGCGCACGGTCAGGGGCATGCCCGTGCGCAGCACGAGCGGCTTCGCGTACAGCCGCGCCGGGACCTGCCAGCGCTCGCCCTGCAGGCGGCGGTCCACCATCACGTTGAACTTCAGGTAGTAGTAGATGAGGACGGAGCAGCCGATCACGACGGGCAGCGTGACCGCGGTCAGCAGGATGAGGACCAGCCGCAGGCGCTGGGGGGAATAGGTGTTGCCGCGCGATCCCGTCGGCGCGACCCGGCGGGCGGGGTGGGCCACGAACGATTATAGCGGGCGGATCACCGCGCGCCGGTAGCGCCTCGCGCTTGGTGCGAACCGGCTCAGCGCCGCTTGGAACGCCGGCTCTTCTTCGCCGCCGTGCGCCGCGCGGGCCTGGCCGCCGCCGACTTCTTGATGATCGCAGCGGCCCGATCCGCGTCCGCGTCGCTGCCGAACCCGAACACCGACACGTACCGTCGGCCGCTGACGAGCGCCATCAGGAAGTGCAGGTTGATCCCGGCTTCGCCGAGGGCGCCGGCGAGCGTGCGGCCAAGGCCCGGTCGATCGTCGCCTTCGACGAGCAAAGCCCCGATCGAGGCCGGAGAGAGGCCGGCCGCCTGCGCGGCCGCGGTCGCCTTGCGGCCCGTCACCGGCGCGAGCTCGACGGCGGCTTTTCCGGAGGGCTCGGGGTAGCGATACCCCATCACGACGCGAAGGCTGGTGCCGCCGTCGGCGACGGGGGCGAGCACCTGCGCCAGCGAGCCCGGCCGGTCGTCGATCTCCCGGCGCCAGAGCGTGATCTTCTTGACCGAGATTGCCATGGACGCGCTCCTCTGCCGGGTTTGTACGCCCGGCGGCCGCGCAGGTCAATGGGTCTCGCGCAGCTTCCCGGGACCTGTCCGGCGCCGCACTCGCACTACAATCGAGTCGTGGCACCACTGCCGGACGTGCGACGACGAGCGGCGGCTCGCAACTCGTGGCCGGTTCGCGTCTTTCGTCTCGGCGATTCTCCCGGCGACGACCTCAGCGACGAGACGACCGCCGTCCAGCGACTCGGAATGATGTGGCCGCTGGCGCTGGAGGCCTGGGCCCTCACCGGACAGCCTCTTCCCGGCTACGGTCGCGGCCAGACCCCGGTGACGCGGAGACCCTGGACCGTCCGCTCCTGAGGCCGCGGTGAACGACGACTTTCGCGACCTGCTCGCGGCCCTGTTGGCGGCCGGAGCGCGGTTCCTGGTGGTCGGCGCCCACGCCCTCGCCGTCCACGGCGTTCCGCGTGCGACGGGGGACCTCGACGTGTGGATCTCGGCCGATCCCGATAACGCCGGCCGGGTGCACGGCGCGCTCGCCGCCTTCGGCGCCCCCGTCGTCGCGATGGGCGTGACGCAAGAAGACTTCACTCGCCCGGATCAGGTCATCCAGATTGGCCTGCCGCCGCGGCGCATCGATGTCCTGACCGCGATCAGCGGCGTCCCTTTCGAGGAGGCGTGGCCAGAGCGCGTCACCCACGACGTTCAAGGACTCGCCGTTCCCTTCATTGGCCGGGCCGCTCTCGTCAAGAACAAGCGCGCCGCAGGCCGAGCCAAGGACGTCGCAGATCTTGAGGCGCTCGGCGCCAATCGGCAGCCGTGAGCGGACGCCGCTGGGTGTGGACCGTCGGCGGCGTTTGGCTCGCCCTCGCCGGATGGGCACAGGCGCAGACCCGGCCCCTCCAGACCGAGGAGGCCACGACCGCGCCGCGGGGCACCCTGGTCCTCGAAATCGGAGCCGACGCGATCCGCGACGAGCCCAACTTCGTGACCGGGCGCCGGCGCGACCGCTGGGCGGGCCCGATCCTCCGGCTCGTGCACTCGCCGTCGGACAACGTCGAGATCGACGTCGAATGGACGGCGCGCGTGGGCCAGCGCGACGATCCGGACTTCGGCAGCGTCTCCGACTGGGGCGACGTCGGCCTGCGCGCGAAAGTGCGGTTCCTCGACGAGGGTCACGGCCATCCGGCGATCGGGGCTCGCTTCGGCGTGCTGCTTCCGGAGACCAGCTTCGGCAACGGCCTCGGCCCCAACGCCCTGCGCATGTCGGCGCAGATCCTCGTCAGCCAGACGATCGGCGGGGTGACCCTTCACGGCAACGCCGGTCTCGCCCTGCACGACGAGGTCTTCCGGACACACGAGCAGCGCGATTTCCTCGCCTATGGCATCGCCGCCGTCGTCTCGTTGCGGCCGGGGCTGGCCGCGGTGGCCGAGTGGGCGGGGCTGGCCGGAAAAGGGATGCCGGGCGCCGACGCGCACGGCGAGCTGCGGGGTGGGGTCCGGGTGGGAGGCGGCCGCCTCCGTGCCGATGCCGCCGTCCGGCGCGGGCTCCTGGCCGCGGATGGCCGGTGGGGCCTTACCGTCGGCCTGAGCCGCCGCTTCCGCTAGTTACGGCTCCGCACCTCGTCCAGCGCGCTCCGCACCGCGGCCCACTCCGTCTCGAGCTGGCCTACGAGCGCGCGTCGCTGCGTGCGCGTGGGTTTTCCGTACTCCAGGTGGTTGGCCAGCGCCGCCATGCGCAGGGCTCCGACGGTGCCGCAGCTGCCGCGGAGGCTGTGGGCGGCGAAACCCAGCGCTTCGAGGTCATTCGCCCGCAGTGCGTCTCTCAGGGCGGTCATGCGCCGGGCGACTCCGCCCTCGAACTCGGCGAGGAGCTCTGCAAGGAACCCCGGTGCGCTTGATTCGAGAGCGACGAGCCGCCCAAAGACCAGCGCATCCAACGGTCCGATCGGCAAGGTTTCGGGCGCCACGCCCGAGGACCCGGGCATGAGACCCGAACTCCGGGCACGGACACTCGGGACCGTTGTCCCGTAAAGCTCACCGTATGTTGGGGTTGTGGTTTGGCTGTCCGGTGTCTCGGTCTTCATACGCCGGAGAGTAGAGCAAGCGGGAGGCCAGCCCGCGGCGGCTAGGCTTCGTGGAGCAGCTTCTGGATGGCGGAGAGGATGGCCTCCGGCGGCGAGGGCTTGGCGAGATGGGCGACGTTGGGAGCCTCCGGGATCTTGGCCGTCACTTCCGCCGGAGGCATCGACGTGTACACCACGATGGGGATCTGCGACGTGGTGCTCAGCATCTGCAGCCGCTTGAACGCCTCGAAGCCCCCGCCACCCGGCATCGTGATGTCGAGGACGATCAGGTCCGGCCGGACCTGGCGCACCATCATCTGGGCCTGTATGGGATCGAAGGCGGAGTGGATCTTGTAGCCGTGCTTCTCGAGCGCGGCCCGCATGACCGTATGGATCATCCGGTCATCGTCGACGACGAGCAGACGACGCTCGGGCATGCGTACTTATAGCACGGCGCGTGCGCTCAGCCGACGATCTCGAGACGCACGCGCCCGGTGCCCGGCCCGATCAGCCCGATCTCGCGGGCGGCCGCGCGCGAGAGGTCGATGACCCGTCCCTTGTGGTTCGGGAACCGGTCGTTGATGCGCACCACGACGCTGCGCCCGGTGCTGAGGAAGGTCACGCGGACGCGCGTCCCGAACTGCCAGCTCGCGTGCGCCGCCGTCAGCTCGTCCTGGTCGAAGCGCTCGCCGCTGGACGTGCGCTTGCCGTGGTAGCCGGGGCCGTACCACGACGCGATGCCGACCTCGACCAGGCCGACGGACGGCGCCTGGGCGGGGGGGAACCGGTAGTGGTGCGCGCAGGCGGACAGGGACAGGACGGCGGTCGGGGCCAGGAGCAGCGTGACGATCGCCGCGCGCCTCACGAGATGGTGTGGACCCGCAGCATGTTGGTGGCGCCGGCGGTGTGGCTCTGGCCGGCCAGCATCAGCACGGTGTCACCCGTCGCGATCAGGCCTTGCGCTTTCAGGAGCATCTCGCCCTTCGTGATCATCTCGTCCGTGGTGTCCGCGAACTCGGACTTTACCGGCATCACCCCCCACCACAGGCCCAGCCGCCGGTAGGTGTCGGGGTTGTAGGTGACGGCGGCGATGGGAGCGCGCGGGCGATAGGTGGACAGGAGGTGGGCGGTGGTGCCCGACTCCGTGAACGCGATGATGAGCTTGCAGCCGAGCTCCTCCGCCACCGAGCTGGCCACGCGCGCGAGCGCGTTCGCTACGACGGACGCGCTGCGGATGCTGACGCGGGCGGGCGGGCGGAAGGCTCCGTAGTGCTCCTCCGTGTAGCACGCGATGCGGGCCATGGTCTCCACGGCCTCGACCGGGTACTTCCCGGAGGCCGTCTCCGCCGAGAGCATGATGCCGTCCGTGCCGTCGAGGATGGCGTTGGCCACGTCGGAGGCCTCGGCGCGGGTGGGCCGCGGGTTCTCGACCATGCTCTCCAGCATCTGGGTGGCGGTGATGACCACCTTGCCCGCCTCGTTCGCCAGCTCGATGATCCGCTTTTGCAGCGTCGGCACCTCTTCCGTCGAGAGCTCGACGCCGAGGTCGCCGCGCGCGACCATCACGCCGTCGGTGGCGTCCAGGATGGAAGCCAGGTCGTCGATGGCTTCGCGCTTCTCGATCTTCGCGATCACGGGACACGTCCCGCCCAACGACTGGATGAGGGCCTTGCATTCGGTCACGTCGGCAGCCTGGCGGACGAACGACAGCGCGACGTAGTCGACGCCGTTCTCCACGCCGAAGGCGAGGTCGCGGCGGTCCTTTTCCGTGAGGGCCGGCGTGGACAACTTCACTCCGGGGAGGTTCATCCCCTTCTTGGACTTGAGCCACCCTCCGTCGACGACTTCGCATTCCACCTCTTGCCCGGACACACGGATGACGCGCAGCTCGAGGTTGCCGTCGTCGAGGAGGATGCGGTCGCCGGGCGAGACGTCCTTCGGCAGCGCCTTGTAGGTCGTGGAGATGAGTCTCGCCGTGCCTTCGACCTTCTCGTCGGTGGTGATGGTCAACCGTTCGCCCTGGCGCAGAAGGGCGGGCTCGTCGTCCTTCAGGCGCCCGGTGCGGATCTTGGGGCCGGACAGGTCCTGGAGAAGGGCGATCGGCCGGCCCAGGCGCGCGGCGATCTCGCGCGTGGCCAGCATGACCTGCAGGTGCTGCTCGTGCTCGCCGTGCGAGAAGTTCAGGCGCACGACGTCGACCCCGGCCTGGGCGAGGGTCTCGAGCATGTTGCGCTCGCGGGAGGCCGGGCCGATGGTCGCCACGATCTTGGTCCGGCGCATTCGGACGTGAGTATGGGGTGTCTCCGGATGACGGGCAAGCACGGTGCGCCCATGGGATAATCCGCGCCTCGCCACACAGGAGGTCCCCATGTCACGTCGCCGCCGCGGCGTTCCCCTCGTCGTCCTGGCCGCGCTGTCGCTGGCCGTGCCGCTCCTCGCCCAACCTGCCGTGACCGTCACCGGCGTGGTCACGACGCGCGAAGACGGGCTGCCCCTGCCGGGGACGACCGTCGCCATCGAGTCGCTCGGCCTGAGCGCCGTTACCGACGCGCAGGGCCGGTACCGGATCGAGGTGCCGCCGACGGCGGCCGGACAGACGGTGGACCTCAAGGCCAGCGCCTCCGGCCTCACCCCGCGCACGACGCAGGTGAAGCTGACGGGCGCCGTGACGCACGACTTCACGCTCGGCCTCGGCTTCTCCGAGGAGATCACGGTCGGCTCCCGCGCGGCGGGGGCGGAGGCGGAGAAGGCGGTGCCCGTCGACATCATCACGTCACGCCAGATCGAGTCGCTGGGCACGACCGAGACCATGCAGGTGCTGCAGGCCCTGGCGCCCTCCTTCAACTTCCCGAGGCCGACCATCGCGGACGGCACGGATTCCATTCGGCCGGCGACCCTGCGCGGCCTCGGGCCCGACCAGGTGCTGGTGCTCGTCAACGGCAAGCGGCGCCACCAGAGCGCGCTCGTCCACATCAACGGCACCATCGGCCGCGGGTCGACGGGCGTGGACCTCAACGCGATCCCGGTCACCGCCATCGAGCGGATCGAGATCCTGCGCGACGGGGCCGCCGCCCAGTACGGCTCGGACGCCATCGCCGGCGTCATCAACATCGTCCTCAAATCGGGACCTTCGCCCCTCTACCTGAGCGCGCGCGGGGGAATGAACCGCGGCACCTTCACCGAGATCAACGGCGCCGAGCGCGACATCGACGACGGCGGCACCTTCGACGGCGGCGCCAACTACGGGCTGAAGCTGGGGAGCCGCGGCAGCCTCGACCTCAGCGCGGAGTACCGCTACCGCGAAGGCACGAACCGCGCGGGCTGGGACACGCGCCCGCAAACGGTCAACACGCCCGCCAATGCCGACGTGACGAGCGCCGCCGGGGACATCAAGAACAACGCGGTCCCCCAGCCCAACACCCATTGGGGCGACTCCGAGGAGCGCGACTGGATGACGTTCCTCAACGCCGAGCTGCCGCTGGGTACGAGGGAGACGAGCGCGTTCTACGCGTTTGGAAGCTGGAGCCGGCGGCACGGCGTGCACGGGGGCAACTACCGCCGCGCCATCGACGCCACGGACTGGCCGCAGATCTACCCGCAAGGGTTCCTGCCCCTCATCGAGCCCACCATCGTGGACGCGTCGGGCACGGCCGGAGTCCGGGGGGCGCGCTCGGGCTGGTTCTGGGACCTCTCCGCCCAGTACGGCCACAACCGGATGGACTTCGACATCACGAACAGCCTGAACGTCTCCCTCGGGCCGACGGTGCCGCCGAACCACGCCGAGTTCTACAGCGGCGGTTTCGAGTTCAACCAGATCGTGGCCAACCTCGACCTGCGGCGTGAGGTGCGGGTCGGACTGGCCGGGCCGCTCAACGTCGCCTTCGGCGCCGAATTCCGGAACGAGAACTACCAGATCTTCGAGGGCGAGCCGGATTCCTGGCGCGACGCCGGGGTGCGCAACCAGGCGGGGGGCGTGGCCGCGCCGGGGGCGCAGGTCTTCCCGGGGTTCCGGCCGTCCAACGTCGTCGATACCTCGCGCCACAACGTGGCCCTCTACGTCGACCTCGAGGGCGACGTGCTGAGCCCGCTGCGCGTGGGAGTGGCCGGCCGCTTCGAGAACTACAGTGACTTCGGGTCCACCTTCGACGGCAAGCTCACCGCGCGGCTACAGCCGACCAAGCGGTTCGTCGTGCGTGGGGCGGTCAGCACCGGCTTCCGCGCTCCCTCCCTGGCCCAGTCCTACTTCTCGACCGTGAGCACGAACTTCACCCTCGTCGGCAACACCTTCGTGCCCCTCGAAGTGGGCACCTTCCCCGTCAGCAGCCCGCAGGCGCTGGTGCTCGGCGCCAAGGACCTCACGCCCGAGGAGTCCGTCCACGTCAGCGGCGGCATCGTGGTGACGCCCGCCGACGGCTTCGACATCACCGCCGACCTGTACCAGATCCGGATCGATGACCGCATCGTCCTCTCGAACAATTTCGGCGGCGGGCGGATCGCCGACCTCCTGGCCCCGTTCGCGGCCAGCCAGGCGCGATACTTCACCAACGCCATCGACACCAAGACGCGCGGCCTCGACCTCATCGCCGACTACCGCCACGCCGTCGGCGGGGCCGGCAACCTGCGTCTCCAGGCGGCATACAACCGGACGCAGACCAAGTTCCTGCGCATCGCGGATACGCCGCCCGCGCTGTCGAGCTTCCTGGGGACGACGGCCTTCCAGAACATCCTGTTCAACGATACCGAACAGCGCCGCCTGCAATGCGGACAGCCGGGATCGAACCTGCGCTTCACCGCGGACTGGACGCGCGGGAAGTGGGGAGCGAACCTCAAGGAGATCCAGCACGGTCACTACTGCTCGATCGAGGACCGGCCGACGCCGACGTCCGAGCCGCAGCGCTACAACCGCGAGTGGTTCACGAACGTCGACCTGACCTTCCGGCCCGGACGCTACCTGATCGGCGTCGGGGTGGAGAACCTGTTCAACAAGCTGCCCGAGCACAACGACCCGATCGTCGGCTTCAACAACATCCGCACCTATCCGCGCAACGCGCCCTTCGGGTACAACGGGCGGTACGTGTATGCGAAGGCCTCGCTCCGGTTCTAGCGGCGAAGGCTAGGGCCGAGGACCGGGCGAGTACCGGAGGACGCGCACCTTCTCCGTCGTGACCAGCCCCTCCTGCACCATCTCCTCGACGATGGGGAGGAGGCGCTGCACGTGCTCCTCGCTCTCCACGATCTCGATGAGCACGGGCAGGTCGTGCGAGAGCTCGAGCAGGTGGGTGGTGTGCAGGACGCTCTTGCCCCCGAACCCGGCGACCCCGCGGAACACCGTGGCCCCCGCGAAGCCCTCCCGGCGGAGGCGCTCGAGCAGCGCCGTTTCCAGCGGCTGGTGCTTCCAGCGGTCGCTCTCGCCGATGAAGATCCGGACCAGGAGCTGCTCGCCGTCGAGGACCCGCATGTCCGTCTCCCTCAGCCCAGCACGCCGCGCGCCACGGCCACCCCGAGCGCGCCTGCGGCCAGGCACACGAGGAGGGTGGTGGCGACGTTGAGGCCGGCCATGGCCCACGCGCCCTCCTGCACGTACTGGAGCGTCTCGTAGTTGAACGTCGAGTACGTCGTGAAGCCTCCCATGACCCCCGTCCCCAGCACCGCGCGCGCGGTGGGGGAGATGAGCGTCGTGTCGAGGCCGGCCTGCATGATGAGGCCGAGCAGGAAGGACCCGATCACGTTCACGGCCAGCGTCCCGTACGGGAAGGCCGGGCCCAGGGCGCGCAGGAGCCACACCGAGAGCAGGTAGCGCCCCGCCGTTCCCAGCGCGCCGCCGAGCGAGATCAAGACGAGCCGCCCCATGCCGGGCGGAGCGTACCATCCTCGCGTCAGCGCGCGGGAGCGGGACACGCCCCGTTGCTGGACGGGGGATCGCCGCAGGTGAGCGTCGCGCTCTTGAACGTGCCCTGCGTGATGCACCGATCCACGGCGTCGTCATGACGGAAGCAACCGGAATCCTTCACCCCGCCCCGCTCGTCGATGGTCCAGAAGAAGGCGGCGTCGGACTGGAGCCTCAGATAGACGAAGTGGTGGAAGCTTCCGCCGGCCGCGTAGCGCGCGTGGAGCGGCTGCTGGCGATACAGGGGCGCCCCTCCTCCGCCCGTCACGAAGTAGCGCACCCCCGTGCCCGGCCCCGTGGTCGGGTAACCGAGGCCGTCCAGGGCCCGCGTCCGCGCGTAGAAGTGGTTGTGGGCGGTGAAGACGAAGTCGGGGTGATGCCCGCCGTTGGATCGCTCGTCGTCGCCGGCGCCCCAGGTCGCGTGGAGCTGGGCCTTGAGCCCCTCCTCGTCGTCGTGGCCGCCGATGCATTTTCCCAGGAACCGGAACACGCAGCCGCGCGGGCTGTAGACCGGATGGTGCATCAGCGTGATCTTCCAGGCCCCCTCGGGCGCGGTGCGCAGCTGGTTCTCCATCCAGAGGAGCTGGAGCTGATCCGTGCGGCGAGCGCCGGTCGCGTCCGGCGGTGGCAGGAGGCCGCCCAGGACGTCGAGCGTGTTCGAGTCCGCGACCAGGACGCGCACCCTGGGCTCGCGCTCGTCCTGCGCTCCGGTGAGGCTCGGCCAGTCGACGGTGTAGTACCGCAGCGGGATCTCCCCCCGGCGGGCGTAGCCGAACTCGGTGTGCCGCAGGGCCGCCGACGCGTAGCACGACCCGCCTTCGCCGCCGGCCTGCGCCTGCTCGTATCCCGCGTCGAAGGCGGACGGGCAGGCGGCGAGCGGGATCTTCGTCGCGCGCTCGCGCACCTCGGGGGCGAGCCACCGCGCGGCCAGCTCCGCGGCCTCGTTGGCCTGGGCGGAGGGTACGGGCGCGGTGGCGGTCGTGCCCTCGCGCCGCACGTCCTCGCGCACCGCCCGCTCCAGCGCATCCAGGCAGCTCTGGCCGACCGCGTACCCCGGCTCCCTCGCCACCTGGCAGCCCTTGACGTCGTGGTTCCCGAGCGCGGCGTGCACCCGCCGGTGGTCCGCGTCGAAGAGGTTGCGGTACATGGTGTCGAACCGCGGACCGAAGAGGTCGGGGCTGCCGCCCCAGTAGATGTTGTCGCCCAGGAAGAAGACGAGGTCCGGGCGCGGGCAGACGGCGTCGATGCTCCTCGCCACCGCGGCCTGTTCGTGGCCCCCCCATTCGGAAGCGCCGCCCTCGCCGTACCCGGAGTCGCCGAGCAGGACGATCGCCACTTCACCGGGCCGCCGCGGCTGCGTGCAGGGATCGGCGACGGAGCAGGCGGGGGTGGTCTGGGCGCGCGCCGCGGTCGGGACGGCGACCGCGAGCGCGGCGGCCGCGGTGGCGAGGTACGTCCAGGAGCGCCGTCGGGTTCGCGAGCCCATCACATCCTCACCGTGAAGGCGAAGGAACGACCTGGCTGATGTCGACGTCGAAGCGGAACCCGTTCTCGTAGAACTCGCCGAGGAGCGAGGCCCCCGCGCCCGCGCGGAAGGCATCCGGCGGCTCCGCGAAGGCCTGCCGCAGGGCGAGATCGGTCCCCTCGTAGCCCAGCCGCCCCGCCGTCTCGCGGCGGATGCCGGCGCGCAGCTTGAAGTAGCCGCCGGTCGGCGAGGGCCGCGTGAGCTCGATCCCCAGCCGCGGCTCGAGCCGGTTGCGCAGGCGGAACGCGCTGGCCGTGGCCGCGTCGGTGTTGCGGGCGAGGGTGCGTGTCACCTGGTCGTACCAGATGTAGTCCACCTCGCCGGAAAAGAGCCAGTTGTCGGAGAGGCGCAGCGCCGCGCCGGCGGCCAGGACTGGAGGCTCTTCGATGTCGATGGTCCGCGGACCGTTCACGAGGCCGGCCACGCGGTCGATCTCCGTGCGCTCGACGGACCAACCGAGGAGGTCGCGGTGGTAGGCGGCGCCGATGCGGAAGGCGGTGGGATCGCTCGCGGGACCGAACGTGGCGAGCGCGCCCACGACGCCGCGCGCCTTGTTGGCGTCGCCCCCGATGATGATCCGCGAGAGCTCGTCCCCCGCGAGGTTCGAGACCGCGCTCTCGCCCTCCAGGCGAACGTGGCTCCAGGTCACGGTCACACCGAAGTCGAGCCACGGCGCAAGACCGCGGGCGAGCGAGAGGCCGGCCTCCTCCGCGCGGGACGAGAGGCTGCCGGATTCCGATCGCGCCGGACCGCGCACGACGTCGACCTGGTTGTCCTGCGTGACGGCCTGCTCCGCGAAGAGCGCGACCGCCCACGGCCGCGTCTGCCGCGCGGGGGCGCAGGGGATGGCAGGGACGGCGGGCTGGGTCGGTCGTCCGGCCACCGGACCGAGGGGCGTCGCCGGCCCCGCCGGCGTGGCCGAGCGCCGCAGGCTGTATCCGATGCCGGCCCACAGGTTGGCCGTGCCCGCCGCCAGCTCCGCTTTCGGGATGAGGGCCAACCCGGCCGGGTTGACCGCGGCCGTGCGGATGCTGTCCGCGACCGCGACGTAGGCCCCGCCGAGGCCGGCGGGGCGCGAGCCCGGGTCGCGCGAGCGCCAGCTCCACGCGCCGAACACGATGTCGCTGGTCTGCGCGCCGGCCGGGGCCGGGAGCGTGGCGGCGATCAGACCGACGACGGCCGCGGACCACCACCGGCTGGGCATCGTCCCCTCCTTGATGTCACTCCGGAAGCCCGACTTCGATCCTACGGCGCCCCGCCTCCGCGCGGGGCGGCCCCCACGAACTTGTCGGAGGGCCGTCCCTCAAATTCTTGACACCCCGTTTCGCTCGAAGCTATAGTCGCCCGGCTCGATTAGGAATGTGTCCGATGACCCGCGTCCTCGGACACATTCCTAATGGAAAGCGTCGAATCGGGAAGCCCATCAGGAGTGTGGCCGAGGACTGCCTCGGCCATCACTCGGACACGCTCCTAGATGATGCCTTCCTACGTGCCGATCCTCATCCTCGGCGGGGTGGCCGTCGGGTTCGCCGTATTCACGCTCTTCGTCTCGCAGCTCCTCGGTAAAGCGCGTCCCAACCCCGAGAAGGACGCGGCCTACGAGTGCGGGGTTCCCGCCATCGGCACCGCGCGCGAGCGCTTCCCGATCAAGTTCTACCTCGTCTGCATGCTCTTCATCCTCTTCGACGTGGATGCGGCGTTCCTCTATCCCTGGGCCCTCATCTTCCGGCAGCTCGGCCTCTACGGCCTCGTGGAGATGGCCGTGTTCGTCTTCCTCCTGGGCGGCGGGTTCGTCTACGCCTGGAAGGTCGGCGCCCTCGACTGGTAACGAATGGAATTCAGTCCCGCCAACAAGGAGCGCTTCGACCGCATCCTGGCCCGTTATCCGGTCAAGCGCTCGGCGCTGATCCCGACCCTGCACCTCATCCAGGAGCAGGAGGGATTCCTCTCGTCACCCGCACTCGAATACGCGGCCTCGCTGCTCGAGCTCACGCCCGCCCAGGTGCACGACACGGCCAGCTTCTACACGATGTTCCGGTTCCGTCCGGAGGGCCGGCGGCACATCGAGGTCTGCACCAACATCTCGTGCGCCCTCAACGGGGCGGACGAGCTGATGGCAAAGCTGTGCGGACGCCTGGGCATCCGCGCGGGCGAGACCACCGCGGACGGCGAGTGGACGGTGCAGGGCGTCGAGTGCCTGGCCGGATGTGGCGGCGCGGTCTGCGCGCAGGTCGACGGCCAGTGGGTCGAGGGCCTCCGGACCGACGACATCGAGAAGATCCTGTCCGGGGAGCTCGAGTACCGGCCCTTCGCCTGGCCGAAGAACGTGGGCGAGACCATCCTCCTCAAGAACGTCTACAAGAAGGACTCCGCCTCCATCGAGGTCTACAAGCAGGGCGGCGGCTACGCGAAGCTCAAGGAGATGCTCCAGTGGAAGCCGGAGGCCATCATCGACGCGGTCAAGAAGGCCAACCTCCGCGGCCGCGGGGGAGCCGGCTTCCCGGCCGGGATGAAGTGGAGCTTCCTGGCCAAGAACGACAAGCCGCGCTACCTCTGCGTCAACGCCGACGAGGGTGAGCCGGGCACGTACAAGGACCGGCTCCTCATGGAGAACGACCCGCACCAGCTCCTCGAGGGCTGCATCGTCTCGTCGTACGCCATCAACTGCAAGACCTGCTACATCTACGTGCGCGGCGAGTTCCACCAGGCCCAGGCCACCCTCGAAAAGGCGATCGCGGAGGCCTACGCCGGTGGGTATCTCGGCAAGAACATCCTCGGCCTCGGCATCGACCTCGACATCTACGTGCACAGCGGCGCGGGTTCCTACGAGTGCGGCGAGGAGACGGCGCTGCTCGAGAGCCTCGAAGGCAAGCGGGGCCAGCCGCGGGTGAAGCCGCCGTTCCCCGCGGTTTCGGGCCTCTACGACTGCCCGACCGCCGTGAACAACGTCGAAACCATCTGCTGCGTGCCCCTGATCCTCGAGCGCGGCGCGGAATGGTTCGCGTCCTACGGCGTGGAGAAGAACGGCGGGCCCAAGCTCTACTGCATCAGCGGGCACGTGAAGCGGCCGGGCATCTTCGAGACGCCCTCGGGCCGGATCACGATGCGCGACCTCGTCTATGGCGAGAACTTCGCCCAGGGCATGCGGGAGGGACACAAGCTCCGCTGCGTGATCCCGGGCGGCTCCTCCACGCCCGTGCTCACTCCGGACCAGCTCGACTTCAACCTGGACTTCGACTCCATCCTCAAGGTGGGCTCGATGCTGGGCTCGGCGGGCACCATCGTCATCGACGACTCCGCCTGCATGGTCTGGGTCGCGCGCAAGCTCGCGTACTTCTACAAGCACGAGTCCTGCGGCAAGTGCTCGCCCTGCCGCGAGGGCACGGGCTGGCTGCTGCGCCTGCTGGACAAGATCGAGGAGGGCCAGGGCACGCCGCGCGACCTGGAGATCCTCTCCACGGTGTGCGACTCCATCATGGGCAAGACGGTCTGCGCCTTCGGCGATGCCGCGGCCACGCCGCCCCTGTCCACCCTCACCCGGTTCCGCGACGAGTACGAGTACCACGTGCGCGAGAAGGGCTGCTGGCGCCGCGTGGCGAAGACGTTCGAAGAGGCCAAGAGCAAGGCCGGCGCCGCCCAGCCGGCGGCGGCGACATGAGCCTGACCCCGCTCCAGCAGGAGATCGCGATCAGCGCCCTCAAGGTGCTGGTGATCTTCGGCGCCCTGATGAGCCTGTTCTCGGGGATGACGTACATCGAGCGGCGCGTGCTGGCCTTCATGCAGTTCCGGCTGGGGCCGAACCGCACCGGACCCTTCGGCATCCTCCAGCCGGTGGCGGACGGCATCAAGCTCTTCTTCAAGGAAGAGGTCATCCCGGCGGGGGCGAACAAGCTCTTGTTCGTGGCCGCCCCCGCGCTCGCGGTGGTGACGGCGTTCCTGGCCGTCGCGGTCGTGCCCTACGGCGGCACGATCCACATCAAGGGGCGGCCCATCCTCCTGCAGATCTCCGACCTGGAAGTGGGCGTGCTGTACCTGTTCGCGATCTCCTCCCTCGGCGTCTACGGGATCGTGATGGCGGGCTGGGCCGCCAACAACAAGTACACGCTCATCGGCGGCCTGCGCTCGTCGGCCCAGATGTTCTCGTACGAGCTGGCGCTGGGCCTGAGCTTCGTCACCCTGATCATGGTGGCGGGCTCGTTCCGCATCCGCGACATCGTGGACTCGCAGGCGGGCTGGATCTGGCACTGGAACGCGATACGGCAACTGCCCGCCTTCGCCGTGTTCCTGGTCGCGGCCACGGCGGAGGTCAACCGCACGCCGTTCGACCTGCCGGAGGCGGAGACGGAGCTGGTGGCCGGCTTCCACACCGAGTACTCGTCGATGCGCTTCGCCCTCCTGCAGATGGCGGAGTACATCAACATGATCACCGCCTCCGCGGTCGGCGCGAACCTCTTCCTCGGCGGCTGGCACTTCGGGCTGCCGGGCGTGCCCAGCTCTCCGCTCTGGTTCATCGGGAAGATGCTGGCCTTCCTGTTCTTCTTCATCTGGCTGCGGGGGACGGTGCCCCGCTTCCGCTACGACCAGCTCATGCACTTCGGCTGGAAGGTGCTGGTCCCGGTGGCGATGGCCTGGATCTTCGTGGCCGCGGCCCTCGTGCTCTGGCGGCAAGCGTGAGCATCGCCCTCTTCCAGGCCATCCTCTTTTATGTATTCGGGGCTCTGGCCCTGGGCGCCGCCCTGGTCATGGTCGCCCAGCGCAACCCGACCTACAGCGCCTTCGCGCTGATCGTGACCCTGGTTTCCCTGTCCGCGGTCTTCGGCCTGCTCGGCTCCCCCTTCATCGCCGCCTTGCAGATCATCGTGTACGCGGGCGCGATCATGGTCCTCTTCCTGTTCGTGCTGATGCTGCTCAACGTCCGGACCGAGGTGCGCGCGGTCGGGGAGGGCCGCGTCTTCAAGCTGGTGGCCATCGGCTTCGGCGCGCTCCTGGTCGGGGAAATCGGATCGGTCCTGGTGGCGGCGCGCCCCGCGCTCGCGGGGGGGTTCGATGCCTCCGCCCGTCAGGTGGCCCGCCTGCTCTTCGAAACCCAGTACCTGTACGTGTTCGAGGCCACCTCGATCCTGATCCTGGCCTCCCTCGTCGGCGCGATCGCGTTGGCCAAGCGGGATCCGAGCCCGTGAGCCCCACCCTCATCCAGCACGCGCTGCTGCTCAGCCTCGCCCTCTTCGCCATCGGCGTAGTGGGCGTGTTCCTGCGCCGCAACGTCATCACCGTGTTCATGTGCATCGAGCTGATGCTCAACGCCGGCAACCTCGCCTTCATCGCCTTCAGCCGGGCCTGGGGCAATCTCGAGGGACAGGTGCTGGTCTTCTTCGTCCTGACGGTGGCGGCGGCGGAAGCGGCGGTGGGCCTCGCCATCATCATCTCGATCCACCGGCACAAGGACACGCTGGACGTGGACGCCTTCAACCTCATGAAGTGGTGATGGTGGCCCACTCCAATCACGAGCCGGCTTCGGGCCACGACGAAGGCGCTCCCGCCGCGCACGCCCCCGCCGGCCACGGCGCCGGGCACGGCCATCCGCCGGAAGCAGGCTTTGCCGGCTCGCCGTGGGTCGTGCTCCTGACCTTCATCCTGCTCTTCGGGGCCGGCGGCTGGCTGCTGCGCTCCTTCCCCGATACGGTGCCGTTCGCCATCCTGCTCCTTCCGCTCCTCGGGTTCACCGTGCTCGCCCTCTTCGGCGACGCCATCCGGGACCAGGGTGAAGGGGCGGGCGCCTGCTGGCTGGCCTGCGGCACCGTCCTCACCTCGTTCGCGCTGGCGGTGGCGACCGTCTACCGGGTCATGCAGTTCCCGGCCGGCGACACCGGCCTCCGCTTCACCCAGCCCTACCTCGGGTTCGAGTGGATTGCGGCCGGACCCTTCCGCGTCCAGATGAACCTGCTCGTCGACAACCTCTCGTCGGTGATGGTTCTCGTGGTCACGGGCGTGGGCTCGCTCATCCACATCTACTCCGTCGGCTACATGTCCCACGATCCGGACCGGGTCCGCTATTTCTCCTACCTGAACCTGTTCACGTTCTTCATGCTGCTGCTCGTGCTGGGCGGCAACCTCCCCCTGCTCTTCGTGGGCTGGGAGGGCGTGGGCCTCTGCTCCTACCTCCTCATCGGATTCTGGTTCACGAAGAAGAGCGCGGCCGACGCGGGCAAGAAGGCCTTCATCGTGAACCGCATCGGCGACGTGGGGTTGATCCTCGGGATGATCCTGGCCTTCAACCTCTTCGGCACCCTCGACCTCGTGGACCTCGTGAGCAACGCGACGTCGCTGACGGAGGAGTCGCTCTGGCAGTTCGGGCCCATCACCACCGTGTGCCTGCTGCTGTTCTTGGGGGCCTGCGGCAAGAGCGCGCAGATCCCGCTGCACGTGTGGCTGCCCGACGCCATGGAAGGCCCGACGCCGGTGTCCGCCCTCATCCACGCGGCCACGATGGTCACGGCGGGCGTGTACATGGTGGCGCGCCTGGGGGCGCTCTACAGCTTGTCGCCGACGGCGATGACGGTGGTGGCGGTCATCGGGACGGCCACGGCGGTGCTGGGCGCGACCATCGCGCTCGTGCAGACCGACATCAAGAAGGTCCTGGCCTATTCCACCGTCAGCCAGCTCGGCTACATGTTCCTGGCCTGCGGCGTGGGCGCCTTCGGGGTGGCGGTGTTCCACCTCTTCACGCACGCGTTCTTCAAGGCCCTGCTCTTCCTCGGCTCCGGGTCCGTGATCCATGCCCTGGGCGGCGAGCAGGACATGCGGAAGATGGGCGGCCTGTGGCGCCGCATCCCCGTGACCTTCTGGACGTTCGTGATCGGCACCCTCGCCATCGCGGGGATTCCCGGGCTGGCCGGCTACTTCAGCAAGGACGCGATCCTGGGCGGAGCGCTGGAGGCCGGTCGGCCGGTGCTCTTCGTGGTGGGGCTGATCGTCGCCTTGCTGACCGCGTTCTACATGACGCGTGCGGTGATCCTGACCTTCCTCGGCACGTACCGGGGCGACGCCGAGACCGGCTCCCATATCCACGAGTCGCCCTGGGTCATGCTCGGGCCGCTGGTGATCCTGGCCATCGGCAGCGCCGTCGGCGGGTACATCGAGATCCCGCACTTCGTCGAGCCCGCCATCCGGGTGGGGGAGGGCGCGCACGCGGCGCCCCATCCCATCTGGCTCCCGTACGTCGCCTCCGCAGCCGCGATTATCGGCATCCTGGTGGCCTACTACCTCTACCTCGCGTTCCCCGAGATCCCCTCGCGCATCTACGCCTCCGCCCGCGGACTGGCGCGGGTGCTCGAGAACAAGTACGGGTTCGATGCCCTCTACGACCGGATCGCGTCGCGCGTCATCGTCGGGGGCAGCGAGGACGTGCTCTGGCGCGGCGTCGACGTGCGCCTGATCGACGGCGCCGTCAACGGCGCGGCCTCGGTGGCGGCCGCGGTCGCGCGCTCGGTGCGCACGGTGCAGGTGGGGCTGGTCCGGGCCTATGCCCTGGTCATCCTGGGGGGGGCGGTGGCCGTTCTCTCCTACCTGCTGTGGCGGCGATGACGCTCGACCTCTTGGCCATACTGGTCCTGCTTCCGGTGTTGGGCGCGGTCGTCCACGCCTTCATTCCCGGCCGGGCCGAGCGGGCGCACAAGATCATCGCCCTCGCCCTGACCACGGGCCTCTTCTTCCTGTCGCTCGCGCTCGTCGAGGGGTTCCAGCCCGTGCCCGGGATGCAGTTCGAGGTCTCGAGGAACTGGATGCCCGCGCTGGGCATCCGCTATCACGTGGGGATCGACGGGCTCTCTCTCTGGCTCATCATCCTCACGACCTTCCTCACCCCCATCGCCCTGCTCGGCTCCTGGAACTCCATCCACTCGCGCGTGAAGGCCTTCCAGATCTTCATGCTGCTCCTGGAGGCGGGGATGTTGGGGGTGTTCGTGGCCCTCGACCTGTTCCTCTTCTACATCTTCTGGGAAGCCATGCTCATCCCGATGTACTTCCTCATCGGGATCTGGGGACACGAGCGGCGCATCTACGCCGCGGTCAAGTTCTTCCTGTACACCATGGCCGGCAGCGCGCTCATGCTCGTCGCGTTCATCGCGCTCTACAAGACGTCCAACGCGCACAGCTTCGACATCCTCCTCCTCACGCAGCAGCCGGTCGCGCCGTCGCTGCAGATGTGGCTCTTCGCCGCCTTCGCGCTGGCCTTCGCGATCAAGGTCCCGATGTTCCCGTTCCACACCTGGTTGCCCGACGCGCACGTCGAGGCGCCCACCGCCGGCTCCGTCATCCTGGCCGGCGTGCTGCTGAAGATGGGCGGATACGGCTTCCTGCGCCTGGCCTTCCCGCTCTTCCCGGACGCCGCCCACGAGTTCGCGCCGTACATCGGCGCCCTGGCCGTGGTGGGGATCGTCTACGGGGCGCTGGTCTCCCTGGTGCAGCCGAACCTCAAGAAGCTCGTCGCCTACTCGTCGGTGAGCCACCTCGGGTTCGTCATGCTCGGCATCGCCGCCTTCAACACCACCTCCGTCGTGGGCGCGGTGTACCAGATGCTGAACCACGGGATCTCCACGGGTGCGCTGTTCTTCTGCGTGGGCATGCTCTACGACCGCCGCCACACCTTCGCCATCGCGGAGTACGGCGGGCTCAAGGCGGTCATGCCCTGGTTCTCGTCGCTCTTCCTGCTCGTGTGCCTCTCGTCGCTGGCCGTACCCGGCCTCAACGGGTTCGTGGGCGAGTTCCTGATCATGCTGGGCTCGTGGTCGCTCAGCCACTCCATGGTCGCGCTGGCCTCGTTGGGCGTCGTCCTGGCCGCCGGATACATCCTGTGGATGGTCCAGCGCGTCCTGTACGGCGAGGTCACCCACACCGTCAACCGCACGCTCCCGGACCTCTCCGCGCGCGAGTTCGCGGTGCTGATCCCGCTCGTCGTGCTGGCCATCGTGATGGGAGTGGCCAGCCCGCTGTTCACGCGGCTGATCGAGCCCTCGGTACAGAGCCTCGTCTACGAGACGAGCACGCGCATGCGCAAGCCTGCGCCGACGACGGCGGCGGCAGTGGTCGGTGAGGCCGCGGGGGGAGGGGGACGATGACCCCCGCCAGCCTGGATCTCCGCCCGCTGTTCCCGGCCATCGTGGTCGCCGTCACCGGCCTGGCCGTGCTGCTGGCCCAGGCCTTCACGCCGAAGGGCGGGCGTGCTCCCGCGGCGGCGCTGTCTCTGGCCGGCCTCGCCGGGGCCCTGGTGACCGTGCTCGTGATCGCGGGCGGCCGTGGTCGCGGCGCCGTGCTCGCGGACAGCGTCGCCGCCGACGACTTCGCGCTGTTCTTCCAGGCCCTCATCCTCGCCATCGGCATCGTGGCCGTACTGCTCTCGCCGTCCTACCTGCGCGAGACGGCCACGGACCGCGGGGAGTACTACGCGCTGGTGCTGTTCGCGATCGTGGGGATGCTCGGCCTCGTGTCCGCGCTCGAGCTGGTCGCCGTCTTCGTCGCCCTCGAGATCATGTCCGTCGCCGTCTACGCCCTGGCCGGGCTCCAGCGCGACCGCGCGGAGAGCCAGGAGGCCGCGCTCAAGTACTTCATCACCGGCTCCTTCTCCTCCGCCTTCTTCCTCTACGGCGTCGCCCTGCTGTATGGTCTCACCGGGCATACGTCGCTGGCCCTCATCGCCCAAGGCCTGCAGGCCGGCGGGATCGCGCCCGCCGCGGCCACGGCCGGGGTGGCCTCCGTGGGCGCCGTCACCGCGCTCGCGCTCGTGGCCACCGCCCTCCTCCTCGTCGGATTCGGGTTCAAGGTGGCGAGCGTGCCCTTCCACATGTGGGCGCCCGACGCCTACGAGGGAGCGCCCACGACGGTGACCGCCCTCATGGCCGCCGGAGTGAAGGCGGCCGCTTTCGGGGCGTTCTTGCGCGTGTTCCTGCAAGCACTGCCCAGCCTGGCCGCGCACTGGCAGCCCGCGGTCGCGGTGCTGGCGATCGTCACCATGATCATCGGCAACCTGGGCGCTCTGGCCCAGTCGAACCTCAAGCGCATGCTCGCGTACTCGTCCGTGGCCCACGCCGGCTACCTGATGACCGCGCTGGTCGCGGCGCCGGGCCTGGGGACGGAGGCCATCCTGTTCTACCTGGTGACCTACGCGGCCGTGAACCTCGGCGGGTTCGGCGCCTTCGCCGCGCTCACGCGCAGCGGCCGCGAGCCGGTGACGCTGGCGGACATGGCCGGCCTGTCCGAGCGCCGCCCCCTGCTGGCCGCCGCCCTCACCGTCTTCCTCGTCTCGCTCACGGGCGTGCCCGTCTCCGGCGGCTTCGTGGGCAAGTTCTACCTGTTCAGCGCCGCGGTGAGGGCGGGCTACGCGCACCTCGCGATCATCGGCATGCTGATGAGCGTCGTGTCCGCGTACTACTACCTGCGCGTGGTGGTCGCGATGTACATGGAGCCGCCGGTGGGTGAGGATCCCTGGTCGCGAGTGGGCGCGGGTGCGGCGCTCGCTCTCACCATCTCGACGACGGTGGTGCTGGTGCTGGGCGTGTATCCGGGGCCGCTGATGGCGTGGGCGAGAGCGGCGGCGGGATCACTTCGGTAGCGACAACAACAACAACGAACAACAACGGAACCGGCGCCGCGCCGCCGCTCCCGTGCCTCGGCGGCGCGACGCCGGGACTTAGTCCGCGAACGTCTCCGTGATGTGCGGGTCCACGGCGACGCCATGGACGTACACGCCCCAATGCAGATGCGGCACGGCCGCGATTCCCGTCTCGCCGGTGAGACCCAGGGGCGCGCCGGCTTCGACCCAGTCTCCTTCGCGCACTGGAGTGGACGCGAGGTGGTAGAAGACGCTCACCACGCCCTGACCATGATCGAGCACCACCGTCTCGCCGGTGAGGAGCAGCGGGCCCGCGAAGAGCACGGTGCCCGCGGCGGGTGACGACACGGGCGTGCCCGCGGGCACGAGGTAGTCGAGGCCGCGGTGATACTCGCCCCAGATCGCATCCGTTTTCGCTTCCACCGGCGCCGGCGCATCGTAGGTCTGCGGGCAGCCGAAGCTGGGCTCGGCCGGAGCGGGCACCGGCGCGTGGAACGGCCCGCTCCACTCCTGCTTCTTGCTCACCGTCCGCAGATAGAGCTGGACGAGCCGGCCGTCGCGCACGCCGCTGGGCGACGTGAGCATCGCCTTCTTGACTTCCGGCAGCAGGACGCTGCGCGCGGGATAGCTCCGCTCCGCCACCGTGATCGGCAGCGCGAAGCGCTGCCGGCTGTTGCCCGCCCTCGTTTCGATGCCCAGAGTCGTCGGCCCGGACGTGGCGTCGACCGGCACCGGCACCAGCGCGCGCATGCCGCGGTGCGAGGACAGGAAGGGACAGCGCCGCCCTTCGAGGATCGCGTTCACGACGCCGTAGCGGGGCGCGGATCGGAGGCGCACGGTGACGAGGCCTCCCGGATACGACTGCGACTCGTCGATGGCGACGGTCAATCGGCCGACGCGGCGCGTGACCTCTTCTGCGAAGGCGGGCGCGGCCAGGGCGACGATGGCAAACAGCGCGAGGACCCGGGTCTTGCTCATGGCGCGGGATGATGCCACACACCGCGGCAAGGTCGGGACTGGTCCGTGTGAGGACGGACACAATTTCCCCGCCGGGTCGGACCGCTGCCAACGGGGGCGCGGTAGTGTTGAACTGATGACGTCATTTCCAATCCCAAGCCGGGAGGTACAGCCATGAAGTTCGAAAGGCTTGCGCAAGTCGCCACCCTCGTCGCGGTGGCCTTCTGCATGGGCGCCGCGCCGGTCGTTGCCAAGGCGACGGGCGGCTCGAAGGCAAAGGTTCCGGTCAAGACGACGCCGAAGGTTGCCGTCAAGACCACGCCCAAGGGTGGCGCGATGACCCACGGTGCCGCGTCGGGGACCCGCGGTCCAGCGTCCACCGCCCACGGACCGAAGACCACGGCGCATCCGTCGAAGCCGGCCAGGCCGACGAGCCCGACGACGCACGGCAACTCGAGCAAGGGCACCGGCACCGGCGGCACGGCGACGACCACCACGACCACTTCGACGACCCCGACCCGGGCGCAGCAGCTCCTCGCCCAGAACACGAAGCTTCGCGACAAGCTGCGGACACGGCTGCCGGCGGGAACGGACATGGACCTCGCGGCCTCGGGGTTCCGGAACCTCGGCCAGTTCGTGGCTGCGGTCAACGTGTCGAACAACCTCGGGCTCTCGTTCGACGACCTCAAGGCCAGGATGACCGGGACCAATCCCGTCAGCCTCGGCCAGGCGATCCAGCAGGTCAAGGGTCTGGACGCGGCGACGGCCACGACCACGGCCCAGACCGCGCTGACGCAGGCCGACCGCGAGATCCAGTCCACGACGACGGTCACCACGACCAAGACGAAGGGAAAGGCAAAGACTCATTCCTGAGGAGCCGATGCTTTCCCTCTCCTGGAGGAGCGCCGCTGCGGCGGCGCTCCTCCTCCTGACCCTTGCGAGTTCCGCCGCCGCCCAGGGGAGAGGCCGAGGACTGGGCCGCGGGCACCACGCAAGCGGAGCCGCCGATCCGTCACCCGGCGCGCCCGCGATCCCGGGCACGGGCGCCCGCCAGTTCGGAGTGTGGCTCGATGACGCCACGCTCCCCCCGCAAGGAAAAGGATGGATGACCTTCGGCGTGGGGTACTGGCGCTCGACCTTCGGGCACCAGTGGGACGCTCCCAGCTTCGATGCCGGCCTCGGCCTTTCGAGCCGCGTGCAGATCGGCGTCACCGCGCCGGTGTCGCGCGCCAGTTACGCCGACGGGTCGTCCGTGTCCGGTCTGGGCGACACCTACGTGGCGGTCAAGATCGGCCTGATCGATCCGAGCGCCAGCGGGCGGTCGTACGGCCTCGCCGTAGCGCCGGTGATCGAGGTCCTCGGCTCCGGCTCCGTGCCGGAGGGTGACAAGCGCGTGCACTGGGCGCTGCCCGTGGCCTTCGAGCGGCGCTTCCAGGGATTCCGGGCCTACGGCGCGGCAGGGTACTTCTCCCGCGGAGCCGTCTTCGGGTCGGCGGCGGTGGAGGTTCCGGCCAACGCGAAGGTGACGCTCACGGGCGCGCTCAGCTACGCGCGGTCGCGGGAGACGGATGCGCTGAGCGACGCCCGCCAGCTCGCGCGCGACCGCTGGGACGTCACGGCCAGCGGGACGTACGCGCTGACGCCGACGGCCACCCTCTTCGGCAGCGTGGGTCGCACGATCTCACGCCTGGACGAGAACGCCTCGTCGCTGGCCCTCGGCGCGGGCGTGTCGCTCGGGTTCCAGCGCCCTCCGCGTCCTTGAGCGGCGCGGCGGCCGGCCACACCCGGTAGTCAGGCAGACCTCAGCCGTGGGAGGTGGCCACGCGCACCAGCGTAGCCGCGAGGGCCTCCTCCTCTTCCGCCGCCACCGTGCGCAGGTCCAGCACGAGCGCGCCGTCGGCGACGCGGGCCACCACGGGCGGATCCGCCATCCTCAGCTCCTCGGCCAGGCACTGCGCGCTCTTCGCGCGATGGACGACCCGCACGAGCGCGGTCGGGATCTCGGCCGTGGGCGCGGCCCCGCCTCCGGCGGCGGAAGTGCCGTCCAGGATGGCCAGGGTCAGCTCCGGCGCCTCCGGTCCCACGCGCGCGGCGAAGGCGGCCGCGCGTGCGCGCACCTCGCCGACGGGGGCCGAGAGCATGCGCACGGTCGGGAGGTCGGCCGCGGCGCGTCCCGACTCATGGATGACCAGGATGGCGTCCAGGGCGGCCAGCGTCATCTTGTCCACGCGCAGGGCGCGGTACAGCGGGTTCGCGCGCATCGCTCCGATCCGCGCCGCCGCGCCCACCACGAGGCCGGCCTGGGGGCCGCCCAGGAGCTTGTCGCCGCTGAAGGTCACGACGTCCACGCCGCCGCCCAGGCTCTCCGCCACCGTGGTCTCGTCCAGCCCGGCCAGCGGCGCCAGGAGCCCGCTGCCGAGATCCTCGACCATCGGCACTCCCGCCTCGTGTGCCAGCGCGACCAGCTCGCTCCGCGAGGGAGCTTCCGTGAAGCCCACGATGCGGAAGTTGCTGGGGTGGACCTTCAGGATGAGCCCGGTGTCCGGGCCGAGCGCGGAACGGTAGTCGGCGATGCGCGTGCGGTTCGTGGTGCCGACCTCCCGCAGGCGCGCGCCACCCTTGCGGAGCACGTCGGGGATCCGGAAGGAGCCGCCGATCTCGACCAGCTCGCTGCGGCTGACCAGCACTTCGCGTCCCTCGGCGAAGGTGTTGACGGCGAGGAGCACGGCGGCGGCGTTGTTGTTGACCACCACCGCCGCCTCGCTTCCGACGAGGGCGCGCAGGCGCGTCTCGGCATGCACCTCGCGCTGCCCACGGCCCCCTCCGGCGAGATCGAACTCGAGGTTCGAATACGAGGTCGCGATGCGCGCGACCTGCGCCGCCGCCTCCGCGGGGAGGCGCGAGCGCCCGAGGTTCGTGTGCACGACGACGCCGGTGGCGTTGATGACGGGGACCAGGGAGGCGGCGCGGGCCCGGTCCAGGCGCGCGGCGAGACGCGCGGGAAGGTCGGCCGCGACCGCCTCCACGGCCGCGCGATCGCCGGCGGCGGCCCGCGTCCGCGCGTCCTCGACCAGCGCGCGCACCTCGCGCACGACCAGGGCCCGCCCGTGGCGCGCTTCCAGCGCGCGCACCTCGGTCCGCTGGAGGACCTGCTCGACGGAGGGCAGCAGGCGGCGAAGGTCGGCGCCGGCGGACATGCGGAGAAGTATAGGTCTGCGTTGACCTTTCTGGAGGCGTGCCCTATTCTCGCCGCCATGGGTCGGGAGCGCGCCAGGACCTTCGCCGACCGCCTCCCGCCCGTCCTCCCCCGCGAAGAGCCGGACATCGCGCACCTCCCGGACGAGATGGCGGACATCCTCTACCCGGGCCGCCGTCCGCGGCCGTTCCGCGTCGCCATCGAGTTCGAGCCGTTCGAGGGACCCGAGGGCGCGCGCGCGCTCGAGCTCGCCCGCCGGTCCCACCTCTACCGCGAGAAGCAGGAGGACGACCGCCTCCTGCACCACGCGGCCTTCGAGACGGGCCAGGCCTCGGCCCTGCGCGCGCTCTTCCAGCTCGTCGGCGCGCGGCCGGGTACGGAAGTGATCGTGGACGGCAAGCGCGTTCCCTACGCGACCGAGCTGTGGCTGCCCCTGTTCTGGCTCTTCGTCGGCGAAGGGGACTGAGGCGTGCCGCCCTCCTCGCCCATCAACGACGACCTGGACATCCTGGAGAGGTCCTTCCGGCAGCTCCAGATCGAATGGGAGAAGTTCTTCGGCGGCGTGGAGAAGAAGCCTCCGAACGACATGAAGGCCCGCGTCGAGGCCCTGATCAAGAAGTACGCGTACGCGGAGATCCGGAACAACACCGAGCGCTTCCGCTACCAGACCCTGGCCTCCCGCCACGCGACCTTCAACGAGCTCTGGAACAAGCGGCTGCGCGCGATCGAGGAGGGGCGGCCCATGGGGATTCACGGCGTCTACGAGCGGCGCCTGGCCCCGCCGCCCGTCCACGCCCCCCCGCCGCCGGCCGCGCGGGCCGCCACCGCCAGGTCGGGCGAGGTGCGCGTGAAGGACCCCGGAGGGGACGCCGCCGCCGTACGATCGCTCTTCGACCGGTTCCTGGAGGCGCGCAAGGCGACGGGCGAGGCAGCGTCGGTGAAATTCGAGAGCTTCCAAAAGGTCATCTCGCAGCAGGCGGCGCGCATCCTGAGCGAGAAGGGCGCGCAGGCGGTGGACTTCCGGCTGGAGACCAAGGACGGCAAGGTGAGCCTGAAGGCCAAGCCGGTGAAATGAGGCGCCCCGCGGCGACGGCGCGCACGATCCTCGCCGTCCTGCTCGCGCTGGTGGC
>WNGB01008309.1_pt1:0-10000 | contig 28827 bp, 19 predicted proteins | sample 5400681 | NCBI WGS metagenome assembly WNGB01 (sample SAMN13153367, study PRJNA577476) | soil metagenome | isolation source: 115 cm soil or saprolite under grassland replicate 2 | place: USA:California | collected 2016-06-15
TAAATGACAACTGGCAAATTTCTCCGCGCTATTGCACAATTAAGGCTTGGTTACGCCAATCTGATCACAGTGACAAGGCGCAGCAGGCCCCTCTTCTCAAACTCGAACGAAACGGATCGGCTATGACAACTACAGGACCGAATATCGGCCAGTTGGCGCCGGAGATTGATCTCCTGGACGGCAACGGCGAAAGATGGACGCTCTCCAGCGCGCGCGGCAGGGTGGTCGCGCTGTTTTTCTACCCGGGCGATGAGACGCCGGTCTGCACCAAGCAGTTGTGCAGCGTGCGCGACAACTGGGCGCGTTACCAGCAGACGGGCGCCGAGGTCGTCGGCGTCAACACCGACTCGGTGGAGAAGCACCGCCGCTTCGCGGCGAATCACAAACTGCCGATGCGGCTGCTCTCGGACTCCGAGGGCAAGACCGTGCGCAATTACGACATGAAGAACTTGATCGGCACGCGGCGGGGCGTGATCGTGATAGACAAGGAGGGCGTCATCCGCTTTCGCAAAGTCGTGATGCCGATCTTCCGGCCCGCCGACGACGAGGTCCTCGACGCGATCAATGAGGCCTCGAAATAAATCCCCAGATCGCTATGGATCGCTTTTGATTATGTTCCCCAATCTCTACACGAACGACGCCACGTCATCCTCCGGGCAATCTGGCGAGCAATCTGACGGGCAATCTGGCGCCTCCCCTTCGGGGCAAAGCCTCGGACGCCTGGTCAATGAGTTGAGCGTAGAATTCATCTCCATCCTCGACCTCGACGAGTTGATCGAACACGTGGCCCGTCGCGTCGGCGAAGTGATCGACTACAAGTTCTTCAGCCTTTTTCTGGTCGACGAGGCGCGGAGCGGCCTGGTGTGGAAGAAGGCGGTCGGGTACAGCCCGGAAGAGGTTGCGGCGCACGAAGTCATCCCGTTCGACCGCAGCGTCGCCTCAGCGGCCTGGCGCGAAGGCCTCACGATCAACGTCGGGGACGTGTCGGGCGATTCGCGCTATTTGCCGGTCGCGACGGCGGAAGGGAACCGCCCGCGCTCCGAGATCGCGGTCCCGCTCCCGCTCGCGCGCGAGAACCGGGTCGTCGGCGTTATGACGATGGAGAGCCTGGAGCCGAATTATTTCACGCGCGACCACGAGCGGACGCTCAGCGCGCTCGGCGCCCACCTGGCGGTCGCGCTCGAACACGCCCGCGTTTACGACGAATTGCGCCGGCGCACGCGCGAGATGCGGACGATGATCGAGATCGGCCACGAGATCGCCTCGATCCTCGACCTCGACCGGCTGCTCAATCACATCGCAGCGCTGCTCGACCGGATAATCGATTACGAATTCCTGCTCGTCGGCCTGATCGACGAGGCGAACGAAGAGTTCGTCTGGCACGTCGAGGAGGGTTACGGCGCGACGAAGCGGGAACACGCCAGTCGCACGAAAGTCTCCCACGGCGTGGTCGGACGCGCCGTCCGCGAGCGCCGCACGCAGATCGTCGGCGACGTCTCGCGCGACCCCGACTATTACGTCTCGGGCAAGTGGGAAGACCAGGGGCAGCGCTCCGAGATCGCCGTCCCGCTCATATTCGAGGACAAGGTGATCGGCGCGCTCGCGCTCGAAAGCAGCCGCGTGAACGCCTTCGACGAATATCACGGGCGGTTGCTCGAAAACGTCGCCAACAACCTGAGCATCGCCGTCGTCAACGCCCGGCTCTACTCCGAACACGTCGAACGCGAGCGGCAGTTGGAGCGCGAAATCTTGATGGGCCGCGACGTCCAGCGCGCGATGATCCCAGACGCGCCGCCGCAAATTAAGGGCTTCGACATAGCCGCGCGGTTGGAGCCGGCGCTGAACTTGAGCGGAGATTTTTACGACTACATCCCGCTCTCGCCCGACCGCGTGGGGATTTTGATCGGCGACGTCGCGGGCAAAGGCGTGCGCGCCGCGATGGGCATGGCGGCCGCGCGCAGCATCCTACGCAGCGTGGCCAGGCGCGGGGGAGGACCGTCGCGCGTACTGCGCGACGCCAATTTGCGACTGCACCGCGACCTTGGACGGCAACTACTCCTGACCCTCGTTTACGCCGTCCTCGACGCCGAAACGAAGACGCTCAATTATTGCAACGCGGGCCACAACCCGCCGCTGCTGGTCAAGGCTTCAGGCAAATGGAAGGCCCTGAAAACGGGCGGGCTGCTCCTAGGAGTCTTCGACAAACAGCAATACAAGAGCGAGACCTTGCGCCTGGAAAAAGGCGACGCGCTCTTCTTCTACACCGACGGATTGACCGAGGCGCACACGCCGCAACCCAACCGCATTGAATTCGGCGAGGCGCGCATACTCGATTTCCTGATCGAACATCGCCACTTGCGCGCGTCGGCGATCATCGAGGCGTTCTTCAACCGCATCGAAGAATTCACAACCGGCGCGCACCAACACGACGACCTGACGTTGGTCGTGGTCAAGGCCCTGTGATATGCAACTCGCCCGCGTAATCGGAAACGTGGTCTCGACGGTCAAAAACTCCACTCTCGAAGGCCGCAAACTGATGGTCATTCAGATCCTCGACAGCGATCTGCGCCCCGTGGGCAAACCTCTCGTCGCAATCGATTCGGTCGGGGCCGGCCCGGGCGAACTCGTCTTCTGGTGTCGCGGCAAAGAGGCCAGTTTCGCGCTCGACGGAGTCGAGGCGCCGACCGATTGCACAATCGTCGGCATTGTCGATTCTGAGTCGCACGTGAAATCAATCGCAACGAAGGGCGCAACGAAGGGCGCAACGAAGGGCGCAACGAAGGGAGATCGAAAATGATCCTGGCTCGCGTCTTAGGCAATGTCGTCGCCACACAAAAGAATTCGCGCTACGAAGACGCTCGCATAATGCTCGTTCAGCCGATCAATCCCGACGGCGCGCCGCGCGGCGCTTCGATGCTCGCGCTCGATTCCGTCGACGCAGGCGAGGGCGATATTGTGATAGTCGTTCAAGAGGGCTGGTCGGCTTCGACCGCCTCTACCGGCGAAGCAGGCGCGGCGATTGACAGCGCGATCATCGGCGTCGTCGACTCTATTGAACAGGACACGAGGAAAATAGGTAGTGATGGCTAACGAAGACGCGATCAGAAACATCGTTCGGGAAATCGTGCGGCAGACTTTGACGGAATTTCATAAGGCTTATGAGACTGAGGGGGCCTATGAGCCTGAAAATTCCCGATCCCCCTCAACCTACTACGCTCCCTGGACCGGCGTCGAATACGAAGCGCATCCCAGCCGCCAGCAATTCAACATTAAAGAAGCGACCGTCTCAACCAGCGACCTACTTGAATTTGTTGAATCGAAACTCTGCTCAATCGAAAAGAATAAGCCTTGCGACCAGTGCGGCCTGTGCCGAAGCTTGGGCTTTTAAACTTTCCGTCAATAACCGATCTCCACGCATTTTTGCCAGTTTACGCAAAACTACACTACTATTTCAGAAAAAGTTTGCTTCCGACTAAAATCTATTTGACAGGTTAATGGACGGGGTTTAGGATTAGCCCCCTCAAAAACAGCTAAGCCCGGACTTGATCTCAACCATTGTCCGGGCTTAATCGGGTCAGCTCTGAGCTGATTCCTAGTTGCGTGTGAATTGTAGCTCATCGCTGGCCCATCATACAAACCCTCATACTGCTTCGTTAGTTTTTCGATCGAAGCGGAAAGGAGAACCAGAGTGATGAGCCTACAAATTATTCAGGCCAAGCCGAATCCTGCGGGCAAAGAGAGTGGCAAGGATCAGGACGTTTTCGAAGCGAGACGTCCGGAGGCGCTTTTCGGCGAATGGGTGGACGTGAAGAACGTCGGCGACGAGATGGTTAACTTCCAGACGATGCAGCTCCGCCACGCGCTTTTCGACGAGGATTGCCACTCCACGGGCGAGCTGGAGCTTTATTGGATCGGCGATAACGGCGACCCCCTCAAACCTGGCCAAGTCTTGCGCATACATGGCGGACGCCGGGATGACGCTTATCTGATGGCGCCAGAGGACCAGGCCGGGGCTGACTGGCACGGTTATGCTGAAAGCGACAACTTCATCTTGAACAATCGCTGCGGCGACAAGATCGTCTTGAGCTGGCAGGATGCGGCTGATCAGATTCATCAGGATTGGGCCTGCTACGCGCCCAATCCACCCGAAGACCTGATTCTGAAACGGTCCGGCAACCTGCTTGCGGGTGCCGGGGTCGCGGAAGAGGATCGAAGATAGAGGATCGAAGATGGAGGATCGAGGATCGAGGATCGCATCGAATATCGTTGTTCGATCTTCAATCCTCAATCCTCAATCCTCAATCTTCGATCTTCAATCGGCGAGTGATTCAATGCTTTATCTTAAAGACATCGCCACAATTCGCTCCGGCTATCTTTTTCGCGAGAGGATTAAACCTGACGCGTCGGGGCAATATCGGGTAGTTCAGGTCGGCGACGTCGCGACTGACGACGGATTCTCGGACAGTTCGCTCGTTCGGGTCAGTCTGCCGGATGTGAAGCGGAGCCAGGTTCTTGAAAAAGGCGATGTCCTATTCATCTCACGCGGGCCGCGCAAACTAGCGATTGCGATCACGTGGCCGATCGAAAACACCATAGCCACCTCGCAATTTTTCGTCCTGCGCCCCGATGAAAGATTATTGCCGGAATTCCTGGCGTGGTATATCAACCAGCGCCCGGCGCAACGTTACATAGAGGAGCATTCGACCGGGACCAGCGCCAGCCTGATCAACCTGGAAGCTGTGAAGAGATTGCCCGTCGAAGCCCCGCCGGTAGAGACCCAGGCGCGCATCACGAAAATCCATCAACTCAGCCTGCGCGAAAAAGAGCTGATGGAAGCGATTCAAAACAAGCGCCGCGCGCTGATCGAAACGACCTTACTCAAAGCGATCGGCTAGTCGCCGCTGTTCCGATCCCGATGGAGCAACTATTCGATGAGCCACTCACTATCAATCCAGAAGGGCCAGAAGGGCCAGAAGGGCCAGAAGGGCCAAGAAGAAATCAATCGAGCGGAAATAAACGCCGTCGCCCTGAAATCCTGCGACATTTTTCGCGGCCTGGTAGACCCGTCTGAATACAAGGACTACATCCTGGTCTTTCTCTTCTTTAAATACGTCAGCGACGTCTGGAAAGACAGGGTCGAACAGTACCACCTGGATTACAAAGACGACGAGGAGCGGATTCGGCGCCGATTGAGCCGCGAACGGTTCATCGTGCCCGAAGGCGGCGATTTCGAGGCGGCCTACAGAAGACGCCACGAGCCGAACATCGGCGCCATCATCGACGCCGCGCTGGCCGCGCTTGAAGAAGCCAACAAAGCTAAGCTCGAAGGCGTCTTCCGCAACATCAGCTTCAACTCGGAAAGGCGACTCGGCGAGACGAAAGAGCGCAACCGCCGTCTCAGGCGATTGATCGAAGACTTCGCCGACCCGCGCCTCGACCTGCGTCCGTCGCGCGTCGGCGATCGCAACGTGATAGGCGGCGCCTATCAATTACTGATCGAACGTTTCGCCTCGGAGTCCGGCAAGAAGGGCGGCGATTTTTACACCCCGCCGGAGGTCTCGACTATAATGGCCAAACTGCTCCAGCCGAAGAAAGGGGCGCGTATCTGCGACCCCGCGTGCGGCTCGGGATCGCTGCTGATCCGTATGGCCGAGGAGATCGGCGACAATGATTTCTCTCTCTTCGGACAGGAGTCGAACGGCAGCGTATGGGCGCTCTGCCGAATGAACATGTTCCTTCACGGCAAAGACGGCGCGCGCATCGAATGGGGCGACACGCTCAACAACCCCAAGTTGCTCGAAGGCAATGCTCTGAAGAAATTTGACGTCGTCGTCTCTAACCCCCCGTTTTCGCTCGACAACTGGGGCGCCGAGAACGCGGCCAGAGACTTTTTCTGCCGCTTCCATCGCGGCGTCCCGCCGCGCGGCAAAGCCGATTACGCTTTCATCACGCATATCATCGAGACCCTGGTCGCCGACACCGGCAAGGCGGGCGTGATCGTCCCGCACGGCGTGCTCTTTCGTGGCGGCTCCGAAGGCCGGATCAGACAGAAGATAATCCTGGAGAACCTGCTCGAAGCCGTGATCGGCCTGCCCGCGAATCTCTTTTACGGCACAAACATCCCGGCCGCGATACTGATCTTTAATCGCGGCAAGAAGACGACCGACGTTCTGTTCATCGACGCCAGCCGCGAATACGAAGACGCCAAGAACCAGAATAAACTCCGCCCGCAAGACATCGAGAAAATCGCGGCGACCTATAAAAATTTCGAGTCGGTCGAGAAGTACGCTTGTCGGGCGACATACGAGGAGATCAGGGAGAACGATTTCAATTTGAATGTTCCCCGTTACGTCGACACGGTTAGAGAGGACGAGGAGGTCGATGTTCAGGAGGCGCAGAAAGAGATTGAGGAGCTCGAGGCGCAGCTCGCCGAGGCGCGGGCGGAAATGAGGCGGTATCTGAGGGAATTGGGGCTGTAACGCCATGGCGGTAGGCGCCACCGTGAGGGAGGGCGTCGCATCCTGCTATGTGATCTGAGTAGTGCACGCGCCTTCCCTCACGGTGGCGCCTACCGCAACAAACAAACAATATGCGTACTACGAACAAGATAAAAGAATGGAGAACGGCTCCTTTGAGCCGGCTCGTGAGGTTCGCTTCCGGCGGGACGCCGAGCCGCGAAGATCCGCGTTTCTGGAACGGCGACATTCCCTGGCTGAGCGCTAAAGACTTGAAGAAGTTCCGGCTGGACGATTCGATAGAGAAAGTCACGCGCGAAGGGGCCAATAACGGGACGCGTCTAATTGAGGCGGGAAGCGTCCTGATTCTGGTTCGCGGAATGACGCTTCTGAAAGACGTCCCAGTCGGAGTAACCGAGCGCGCCGTTGCCTTCAACCAGGATCTGAAGGCCTTAATCCCTAACAGAGAAATTGACGGTCATTACCTGGGATTCTACCTGGCGGCGAACAAATTCCGCCTGTTGACGTTGGTGGATCGAGCGAGTCATGGCGCGGGGAGATTACCGAGCGACTTGCTTCAGTCCTTTGAAATCGAACTGCCGGGAATAGAAGAGCAACGTAAAATCGCGGACATACTGTTGACCTGGGATCGCGCCGTCGAACGCGCAGACATGCGCGTCGCCGCCGAGAGTCGTCTCAAGCGCGGCCTGCTGGAGCGACTGCTCATGGGGCGAAAGCGCCTCGATGACTTCCACGGTCATGAGTGGGAGAGCGTCAGGCTCGGCGATGTGATTATCGAATCTAAGCTGAGATGTGGCGGCGCTCCCGCCGAAAATGCCCTCTATATAGGCGCCAAAGCTGAGGGAATGGTTCCGATGCGTAAAAGAATCCGGGGCGATAGCGCGCACGCGTGCAAGGTGGTCAAGACAGACTGGTTCATATACGACCCGATGCGATTGAATGCCGGGTTGATTGCGAAGTGGACCGGCGCAGGCGCGGCGCTCGCGTCTCCTGATTATACCGTCTTCAAGTGCGACGAGAGCCGGCTTGATCCGGAATTCCTGAATCACTTTCGTCTGTCACACCAATGGACACAATTCGTCGAAGGCGCAGGAACCGGGAGCGTGCGCGTGAGGGTCAGTTTTTCCGATCTGGCGGCGCTCAAATTTGCGCTGCCCCCGCTCGAAGAACAGCGCCGTATCGCCGCAATTCTCAACGCCTGCGACCGTGAACTTGATCTGCTGCGACGACGTCTGGCGGCGCTCAAACGACAGAAGCAGGGACTGATGCAGAAGCTGCTGACGGGACAGATCCGGGTCAGAGTGGAGAATGTGGAAACGTGATTTCCCTGAAGTCAGGGCGTTAAACAAAGACGATAACCCTCCGAAACATTCCTGGCATATTCCGTCCCTGACTGGATCGGAGTCATAATTTATATGATAGGGCCCCTTTCATCATTGCCTTCATTGCTCGAAGACCACGTCTCGCAGATCCCTGCGCTGCAATTGCTTCAAAACCTGGGCTACGTCTACCTGCGGCGGGAGGAGGTACATCTTGAGCGCGGGGGCAAATTGTCGAATGCGCTGCTCGAAGGCGTCATGGAAAAACAGTTGCGCCGCCTAAACCGGATCAATTTCAAAGGCGCCGACCATGAATTTTCCGACGCGAACATTCATGCCGCGATTCAGACGTTGAAGGACGTCGCCTTGACCGACGGGCCGATGCGGGCGAACGAGCGGATTTACGACCTGATCTCCTTGGGCAAGAGCTTCGAGCAGGCGATTGACGGCGACACGAAAAGCTTCACACTGAATTACATCGATTGGAAGCGTCCTGAGAACAACGTCTTTCACGTCACTGAAGAGTTCGAGATCGAGCGGCCGGGCGGCCCGCAGACGTGCCGCACGGATATTGTACTCTTCGTCAACGGCATCCCTTTCGCCGTGATCGAATGCGACCGGCACGACGGGAAGGACGCGATCAAGAGCGCCGTCACGAAACATCTGAGCAATCAGCAGAGCGAGTACATTCCTCGGCTCTTCGTCTACTCGCAGATACTCCTGGCGATAAACCAGAACGAGGCGAAGTACGCGACCACTGGAACGCCGCTCGAATTCTGGGCGCAGTGGCGAGAAAGGCCGGACGCTAATGGGGACGTCAATGAAGAGGTCGGCAGGCTGATCAACAAACCGCTTATGAAGTGGCAGAAGGATAAACTCTTCTCTGACCGCTTCGCCTATGCGCAGCGGTACTTCGACGAATTGGAAATGACAGGGCGGGCAGTCACGGAACAAGACAGGGCGATTTATTGTCTTCTCAGGCCCGAGCGGCTGATCGAGTTGGCGCGCCAGTTTATCGTCTTCGACGCCGGTCAGAAAAAGATCGCCCGCTACCAGCAGTACTTCGCCGTCAAGAAGACCTTGGAGAGAATCAAGCGTGTCGGGGCGGACGGCAGACGCGCCGGGGGCGTCATCTGGCACACGCAAGGGTCGGGAAAATCTTTGACGATGGTGATGATGGCGAAGGCGATTGCGCTGGAAGAGAGCGTCGTCGATCCGCGAATAGTTCTGGTGACCGACCGCATCGACCTGGACGATCAAATCTGGGCCACGTTCCACAGTTGCGGCAAAGAACCGATGAAGGCGACGACGGGCCGTCATCTGCTCGAGCTGTTGGCGCGTAAGAAGGCTGCGGTCATCACCACTGTGATCGACAAGTTCGAGACGGCGGTGAAGGCGTCGAACTATCAGAGCGATTCTAACAACATCTTCGCCCTGGTTGACGAAAGCCACCGCAGCCAGTACGGCGAGACCAACGCGCGGATGCAGAAAGTATTGCCGAACGCCTGCTACATCGGCTTCACCGGCACGCCGCTCAAAAAAAAGGACAAGAACACCGCCGCGAAATTCGGCGGTATTATTGACGCCTACACAATCGATGAGGCGGTGCGCGACAAGGCCGTCGCGCCGCTGCTTTACGAAGGCCGGGGCGTTCCGCGCGGCGCCGATCGGCGGATCTTTGCGGTCGCGCGGGACATCAGCGAACATTTCAGCCAGAATGTCCCGAAGCCGTTCAAGGCCCAACTGGCGACGGAATCGAAGATCGCCGCTATCAAATATAAACAGTGTCTGGATGAAATCGGCCTTGTCACTTCCGAGGTGTTGATCTCAGGCCCCGAGGCGCGCGAGGGCGATGAGGCCTTCGAACGCGCCGGCGATGAAGAAGTCCGGGCTTTCTGGCGACGGATGATGGAGAGATACGGTAGCGAGAAAGAATACAACCGCTCGTTGATCGAAGCCTTCAACAAAAGCGGTGAGCCGGAAATCATTATCGTCGTCGACAAGCTGCTCACCGGCTTCGACTCGCCGCGTAACATGGTTCTGTATCTCGACAAGGGCCTCAAAGGGCATGCCCTGCTGCAAGCCATCGCGCGCGTCAACCGCCTGCGCGAAGGCAAGGAGTTCGGCTTCATCATTGATTATTTCGGCGTGATAGGCGAACTCGGCGAGGCGCTCGATCTATACACTTCGCTGTCCGAATTCGAA
>WNGB01008309.1_pt1:20000-28827 | contig 28827 bp, 19 predicted proteins | sample 5400681 | NCBI WGS metagenome assembly WNGB01 (sample SAMN13153367, study PRJNA577476) | soil metagenome | isolation source: 115 cm soil or saprolite under grassland replicate 2 | place: USA:California | collected 2016-06-15
GCTGAGAGCATCACCGCGTCAGTCCCGTCGAGAATCGCGTTCGCCACGTCGGAGGCTTCGGCGCGCGTAGGGCGAGGCTCGCGCGTCATTGATTCGAGCATCTGTGTAGCGGTGATTACGATCTTTTCAGCGGCGTTGGCCCTGGAAATTATTCGCTTCTGATGGCAAGGCACACTTTCAACTGTGGTCTCGACCCCCAGATCGCCGCGCGCGACCATGACCCCGTCGCAAACGTCAATGATGTTGTCAAGATCGTCAAGCGCCTCGCGCATCTCAATCTTCGCGATCAGAGGCGCGTCGCCGCCCAAAAACTCGATCAGCGTCTTCGCGCCTATGCAATCGCGCGCGCTCCGGACGAATGATAAAGCCACGTAATCGACCTTTTCTCGCAAGCCGAAGCTCAGGTCGGCGCGGTCTTTTTCGGTCAGCGACGGCGCGGAAAGTTTCACTCCAGGAAGGTTGATGCCTTTGTGCTCGCCAAGCTCTCCGCCGTTGATCACGCGGCAAATCACATCGGGTTGCGCGACCTGCTCCACGCGCAGTCCGATCATTCCGTCAGCCAACAGAATTTGGTCGCCTACCTTAACGTCTTGGGGAAGGTGAGTGTAACCGGTGGAGATCACCGAGGAGTCGCCAATCACGTCGCGCGTCGTTATCGTTAATTCCTGGCCTTCCTGTAAATTGACCGCCTCGTGGTCTCTCAGCAGGCCTGTGCGGATTTTGGGGCCACAAAGGTCGAGCAGGACCGCTATAGGAGCGTCGAGTTCGGACGCTATTGCGCGGACTGTTTGAATCGTTTCGGCGTGGCTCTCTTGCGCGCCGTGCGACATGTTGACGCGCGCCACGTTCATCCCGGCTAAAATCAACTCGCGTAATCGATCGGGCGCGCGCGAGGCCGGGCCTAGCGTCGCGACTATCTTCGCTCTCTTGATCATCCCTGCTTGGTCTTTTGAGTCGCGGGGCGGCTGCTAGCCTTGCTACCCGGTTTCACTGCAGGCATTTTCGCCAGTTGAGCCTCGATGGCGGAACGCATTTCTTTGCCATTTTTTTCATTCCATCCAATCAAGCGTTTAGCCATCTTGCCGTCCGGCCCGAACAGTATCATTTGCGGCACACTATGGTCGTGGCTGTCCACGTAATAAGCGATGACTTCGGGGGTCACGAAACCCACCGGGTATTCGATTTTCGCCAGGGAGATGTAGGCATTCACGGTTGCGGCCTCATCTTTATTCTCTTTGTTGTCGGTAGCGAGGCCGAGCACGGTGAAACCTCGGTCGCGGTATTGGTTGTAAAGCTCGACGATGTGCGGCGCATGCTCTTCGCAGTGAGGACAGGTTGAACGGAACATGTCAATCAAGACCACTTTTCCACGCAAACTGGAGAGTTTGAGCTGTTTTTGCTGGTCGCCGCTGGGAACGAGGTCAATGATCATTTCCGGCGTGTCGCCGGAACCGTCAGGCATCGGCAGTTCGGGGACGTCCTCGAGGCCCAGTCGCGGGGTCGCCGCAACCGACAGCAGAAGGACGCAACTCACCGCGAAAGCGCGGATCAACAGGCTGACTTTGAAAAACGGCTTAAGACTGTTTGGCATGGGAACGACTCCTCAGTAGGAATTGTTTTGGGATAGCGCTCGGACGGCGGCGTCGCGAACGACTTCATCGCGACGACAACTGCTGAATCACGGATTGTTCAACATCTTGGATTCCCCGTTGCGGGTCTTCTCCGATGAAGTGATCGACGACGCGCCCCTCGCGCGAGATGACAAAGAGTTGAGGGATAGGAGGCTGGCCGGTATCATCTTCCGTGCCTTTTAAAAACGCGGACGAAAGCCACTGGTTGTCATAACCAACTGTGTAATCCGCGCCGGCTTTCTTGAGAAATTCCACGACCTGCTCCTGATCGGCCTTGTCGTCGAAAGTCAGGCCGATGACCTCGAGACCCTTGTCACGATATTTCCTGCTCAGTTCGGCCAATCGCGGAACCTGCCTGACGCAGGGCGGGCAGTAGGTCGCCCAAAAATCCACGACCAAAACTTTGCCTTGAAAATCGGAGAGTTTGAACGCCCCGCCGTTCAGTTTCATGATCGGCACGTTGCCGGCGGATTCGATGGCCTGTTGGTCGCGCGCCGGGACCGGCTTTTGTTCGCGTTGCGCCGACGCGGAATTCGCCGAATCGTCGACTGCGCGCGGCGGCGCGGCCGAGTCGCAGGCCGCTGTGAAAGTCGCGCCGGTCAAAAGAATCGCGCTCAAATATGAGACGGCCGAACTCTTAAATCTAAGGTTGTTCATCGGAATTCACCTCGTGGTCGAAGTCTGTTGCGACATCGTCAGGAGTTTCTGTCATCGGGACGCGGTATTCTTCACTCGCCCAGCGGCCCAGGTCAATCATCTTACAGCGTTCGGAGCAGAACGGCTTCCACGGATTGTCCTCCCAACTTGTCTCTCGACGGCACTGCGGGCATCGTCGAATTGTCGCGTCATTCATCAATCTTCGGAAAATTTTCGCGGTCGAGCTTCGGGAATAAGGAACGTCAATAATACAGAATTTTGCGAAAAAACCGAAAGGAAGTTTACCGCAAGGCCTCACTCAGGCGATTCGCCGAAATCTTCACGATAGCGCGCGAGCATCCCCTCCAATTCATTCGCCCGTCGGCGCTCCTGTTAAGATTCCAACAGACCTAGCGGCCCGGCCAACGTACGATAGCCACTACTGTGCCATTCATCAAGCTCTTTCGCCCGCAAAATCGGGAACGGATGCGTGCGGTAAGTGGTGAGCAGCACTTTGTAGACCTTGTTCAGAGTGGAGACGTCCGCAGATTCGTATTCGCGGATCTGCCGTAGAAATTCCTTCTTTTCCATCTCGGAGTAAAGCCTGCGCGCGCCCCCGGCCAGTTTCATAAAGGCGCGAATGCACGGATCGATATCCTGCACGCAGAGCAACCCGGCGCGGTCCGCCGTCAATTCCGCCTTCCTGTACCAATCGTGCAGCGCGATGACCAGACTCTGGCCGATCAGAGCGCCGACTCCGAGCGTGCTCTGGCCGATGATCGCGATGATTTCGGCGATGTTGCGCGCAATGATCGTGTAAAGCACATGGCCCGCTTTAATGTGTCCGAGTTCGTGGGCGATGATGAAGAAACGCTCCTCATCATCGAGCATATCGATCAGACTGGAGGTGAGGACGATGAAAGGGCGGGTGTGGCCGTAGGTGAACGCGTTCGGTGTCGGATCCAGCGCCACGTACATTTCAGGCTCTTCAACACCGATGATTTTGCAGCCCCAGCCTAGCGCCCGGTACAGTCGGGAGAACTGCCGCGCCGTCACACGCACATTCGACGCGGTGTTGTGCAAATAGAATAGGCGCTCAAGCCCGTATTCCATGATCTTCGCGACTACAATGTTAAGACCGGGCACTGATTTGAGCGCCTCTGTCGCCGAAGCGTCCCAAGGGTGTTGAAAATCTTTCGCCTCCAGGCCGGGAAATGTGCGCAGCTTCTTCTTTTTCGTCTCGTTCATCTTGGCTCCTGCTGACGATATGGGGCGGACACAAGTCTGCCCGGCTCGCGTGCAGACTTAAAGCCCGCCCCAAAGTAACACGAGCAGGCGCGAGAATGACAGAATTCTTGACCTCCGGCTCAACCGATTTTGTCACCATTCAATTCTTGAATGTCGGCGCCGTAACCGGATGAACGCGAAGGGGTGATTGCCGGCAACGGGGTCGGGGCGGACGCGCCCGCAGGCGCAAGAAATTCGGCGCCGTTAGAAGGCTGGAAATCGGCGCTCGATGGCGGGCCTTGAGAAGGAAGGATCACTTCGGTAGTCGGTTGTCTGGGGGTCGAGACTCTCGCCTCAGAAGGAATCCCTAGGGCAGAAGCCCCGAGTGAGGGGATCCCGAGTGAGGGGATTCCGAGAGACGGAATCCCGCTATAGCCGGCCCTGGAAGCGCCGGTTTTGTGGTGGAAAGCGAAAAGATCAGGCCGGTCGAAATGGCCCGTGACGTCGAGCGTCAAACTCTCTTCGCGGATGCGTTCGAGGTTGATCCGGGCGAGGATGATCACTTCAGAACAGAAGGTGGGGCCTGCCACATAATGTCCGTCCTTCGCCTGCGGCGTGCAGCGTCTGCCGCGCGAGCGGCATCCAGTGCTCCCAACAGATCAATCCGCCGATGCGGCCGGCCGGGGTTTCAACCACGCGCAAGCCGTCGCCGTTCCCCTGCGCCCAGATCAACCGTTCGGTGAAAGTGGGAACGAGTTTGCGGTGGAGGTTGAGCAATTCCCCGGTCGGCCCGAAAGTCAGAATCGAGTCATAAAGCGTGCCGCGCCCCGGGCCCCCGTTCACGCGTTCGTGAACCCCGATGACCAGCGTCAAATTGTGTCTTCGCGCGGCGTCACCCAGGGCCTCGGTTTCGCGGCTCGGCACGGCGACGCTGTTTTCCATCAACTGGGAGTAGAGTCGTTTCGTCGGCTCATGATCCCAAACCGCGATGTCGCGGCAGACGTCCAACCAGGCGGGGTAGCCGGGCAGCCACGATTCTGGGAAGACCACCAATTGCGCGCGCCTCTTGGCCGCCTCGGCGATCAGGTCAATCGCGCGCTTTAGACTGCGCTCCAAATTCAAATAATACGGCGCAGCTTGAACAGCGGCCACGATTCTTCGCCTTTTATTTGGGAGACTGGGAGCTGTTGTATGAAGAATGCGCGATTAGTGAGGAATACCGGACAAATTTTACCGATCGGGGCCTGGGGGACGGTTATTCAATATCATTCCGGCTCAATTTTCGCAACATTGAATTCGCGTCGCACCAAAACGTCTATCATCATCAACCGATTGGTATGAGTCGATGAACTTCCCGCCTCGCAATGAGAATCCGGCACGACCCCGCCTTGGAGCATAAAACCTAAAGAATACTTGGTCTTACTGCCTTCGAAGGCCGCCGCCAGTCGGCGTGGCATAGGGGTTGTTTTATCATCTGGCGTCACCGCAAAGAGTGACGGAAGGTTGATAATTCAAGATGCTGGTGGGAGAAGCCGAGGGAGGTCGCGCATAAAACGGGACGGCCTCTTCGAGATGGGTGTGGTTACAAACGCAATTGTTTTGACAATTGTGACAGCGAAGATTTTAACGCTTCTTTGAGATCGGCGCGCTGTAGGAAAGCAAGGGGGTATTTCGGAGCCGCAGAGCGTCTGCGTGACTTTGAAATTTTCCGAGGCGCGTCCGTACTTTTTCCCGTCAACCGCTCGCAGGTTGAAAGGGAAAATGAACGCCGCATGACGAACGTAAAGGGGGCTGAAAGAAATTCTTTCAGCGTTCGTCACGCGGCGTTTTTACTTTTTATCCAACCATAAATCAAACCATGTAACATTGGGACTCCGGTACAGTACCGCGCGCGTAAGCAAGCGGCGGACTCATCGGTCGGCCGCTTGCTTACGCGCGCGGTACTGTACCGGTCTTTATCTAACGCTGAAATCCATCCATTGCTCCGCGCGGGCAGACTTCTTCTTTGCCAGGCCGTCCGTGACGATCAGGTGTAGCAAATAGTCTCCGGCGGGAAAGTCGTTCAACCGCAATCGTCCGACATAATCGAATCGCTTCGGATTCACGCCCGGCGAAAATTCCAGAGAGCGCGGCTGGAGTCGATAGGCCGGTTTGCCATCGTGGTAGACCTCGGCCTGCACGCTAATTTGCGGCCGCCCTGTCTTCTTATCGGCGGTGGCGTTGTAGACGGCCACCCCGTATTGAACCCAACCTGAGCGCGGAAATATTCTGACATACGGAGTCGCTTGTAGATCGCCGAGCCGCGAATTTTTGTCTGTCTCTTTTTCGGCGCGCTCCGGCGGGGCTGGCGCCGGAGCGGTTGTGACGGCGCCAGCGCCCGAATCATTCGAATCCGCGGCGGGGAGGGTCTTCGGCGTCGTCATCACCAGCCCGGAAAGCGCCAGGCGGTTTTTATTCAGGTCAGGCAGCCGAATGAATTGACTGGCCGAGCCTGTACGACCCGAGGCGCCGTCTCTGAGCACGGCGCGGAATTGATACGCCCCCGGCTTTTTGAGCTGAAAATCAGCGCGATAGGCCAGGCCCTCGGCCAGCGCCTCGCGGTATCGCTTCTCATCGAAATTTAGAACAAGGCGATGCGCGTTCAGGTCGGCCGTTACCCCTTCTTCATCGAAAGCGAAGGCGGCCAGGTCGAGGTTGAGCCGCTTCTGTCCGTCGGGGCCGTCTTTGAAAGTCAGCTTCGAGCAATCGATGTGGAAGAGCGCGCGAACGATAGGGCCTTCCTTGGAGGAATTGAAGAAGTAAGGGGTCATCCGCAGCGACAGATCGCGCGCGCCCAGCGGAGCGATCAGCGCAGAAAGAATCTGTTGTCCTCTTGTCTTGGGCGGCGCGGGCGGCGAGTTGTCGGGCTCGCTATCGCTGACGCCGAAAAACCCCGAGCGCGTGCGCACAGTCAATCCGGGTCGATTGACCTTGACCTTGATCGAATGACGGCGCCGGTCGAACTTCTCGCTATCGGGATCGAATCCGAGCAGATAGTAGCTCTGCTGATCGTAGAGCGCCTCTTCGATGCCGATGTTCAGATCGTTGGTGTTGACGACGGTGAATCCCCCGGTCTCGTGCGACACATAGTTCAGCCCTTCGAGCGCCTCCTGTGCGGTTTGCAGCGCGTCGGAGTGCGCTGTGGCGCTGGGGCGGCCCGCGACGTCCGCGCCGGGCATAAAGGGCTGCAATCCCTTCGCGTCTATCGAGTAGATGACGACGCTCGAACGGTTGGCCAGCTCGACCAGATTCTCCAGGCTTTGCAGGACCTGCTGGGTAGTATTGTCGTTATTGGTTTTGCTGTTGATGCGAAAACCGTCGGAGAGCAGGATCACGCACTTTCGTCCGGGGAAGTTGCGCAGACTGCGAACGACGAAGCTAGTCGCGCCGAGCGTGCCTGTGGTGAAGCTGGTCTCCTGGAACTCTGCGAAGCTGTCGGCCACGGCCTGTTGTTCTGCCTGTTGTTCGGCCTGCGCCGAGTCCATCTCGTCTGCGCCGCTGGTGTCGGCGAAGGTCGGCATCATGTCGCGGCTGAGCGGGTTCCACACCAATTTCTCGATGGCGGTGTAAAGGATGCGTTTGTCGCTGGTGAACTGTTCCAGCATTCCAAGGCCGGAGCCGGTCCGGATGATGGCGACCAGATCGCCGTCCTGCATCTGCTCGCCGACAAATTTCTTGAGCGTCTCGCGCGCGAGCTCCATGCTCGGAGGCGAGAGACCCATATCGTCCACGACGAAAGCGATGGTTCGCCGAACCTCCTCAGGCGCAATCTGTCGCGTCGGCATCGATTCCGGCGCGACGAGAAGGCCGTCATTCTTCTTAGCCGTAGGCTCGCGCCGCGCCGCCGGCAGGCTGATGTGAGAGAAATGGGTCAACTGTTGCTTCTTTCCGTCCACCAGCAGCTCGAAATCGCCCTCGGTCAAATCCTCGACGTGTTTGCCCTTCTTGTCGGTGACGACGGCGTCCACTTGCACAAGCTGCGTGGTGATGCGCACCACATCCTGCCCCTGAGGCGAGGCGGGCTGCGATTGCAGCGCCGGGACCTGCGGTTTGTTGGCCGGCGCCTGATGCGCGAACCTGGCCCCCGGAATGCCAATAACCAATACGCCTACAAGAATAAAAATGATCGGACGCTGAAATCTGGGCATACGCATCCTGGCGGCGATGGGAAGACATTTTACCGGGGGCATATTTCATATGCCATATGCCGTATTTCATATGGCATATGGCATATCAATTCCCAATTCTTACTTTGCCCTCTTCGCCGTGAACTCCTGTCCTGGTTGGTCTCCTCCCTGTCGGGTGCGCGTCATCTTGATCTCGTCTCCGGAGAGTTTCCCTTTGTAGAGAAACGTGATTTCGTTCCCCTGGAAGTTGAGCTTGAGCGTGAAAGAAATCTCGTCCCCGCTGATCTTGCCGTCGGAGATTGGATTGTCGCCCTGCATTCCCGACACGGTTCCCGTCAGCTTTTCCCCTTCCGCCTTGAAGGTGAAAGTCGTTTCGCGGGTTTGGCCGCCTCGTCCAGGAACCTGGGCGGTCCATTTGCCATCGACATCCGCTGCCCAGGCCAGCGACAAGGCGGCGAACACAAAACATACTGAGAGAAAGAGGAATTTTTGGGGATGGCGGAGGTCTAAAGACGACTCCCCGCAAAACTAAAACACCAACCTTTAAGACGCTTTACCTTCGTAATCTGTCACAGAATTTGGCGTTAGAACCGGTTCCGGGTTAGTTCGCATTCACTCTTAACGCGTTAGTAAAACGCCGGCCGCTGTACAAAAACAAAGACGCGAAGCCGAACGAAGGAAAGGAGGAGGAAACTTCGTCGCTTCGCGTCTCTGTTCAACACAGCAGCCATCGCTGACTGCCAGTTTAAAACTCACGTCCTTGTCAGCGGCGTGAGCGAATCGGAACTTTAATCACCTGACCGGCGCGCAATTTCGCCGAAGCGCTGAGCCGGTTAAGGGTGGCGATGTCTCGGACCGAGATGTTGTAGCGCCCGGCGACGTCACCAAGCGTTTCGCCCCGCTTGACCCTGTAAGTAACCATCTTCACCGAACCGCCGGCTGTGGCGGGGGCGATGGCGGCCGAGCCTTTGGCGTTGGCGAGAACGACATTACGCACGCCCGTGTTCAAAGGAATGATCACTTTCTGACCCGGCTTGATGCTTCCGCCGTTGACCTGCTGGATCGTGGACGCGGAGACTCCGGTCTTGCGGCTGATCGTCTCGAAAGAATCATTGGTCTGGGCGGTCAACATGCGCCAACTTGCGCGCTTTTCTGGAGGAACGCGCA
>WNGB01002633.1_pt1 | contig 28817 bp, 31 predicted proteins | sample 5400681 | NCBI WGS metagenome assembly WNGB01 (sample SAMN13153367, study PRJNA577476) | soil metagenome | isolation source: 115 cm soil or saprolite under grassland replicate 2 | place: USA:California | collected 2016-06-15
TTCCTGCATGACGTCCTCCTTCGTCGCGAGTTGCACGCCTTCCCCGAGGACGTCAAGCGGTGAATCGTCACTCCGCCGAGCGAGGGACACGCTCCCGGATGAGCCCGGGCCGAGACGGATGGGCGCGCGTTCAGGACGCACCTCGGGTGAGGCCGACGCTCACCCCTCGTGATTACGGGCGCTTACCCCTAAACGGCCCCTCGCCTAGCTACCGTGTGATTTCGTCGTGCGCGAGATAACTCGAATCCTCAACTTTTCCCGGCCGGACCCACGCCCCGGATGGCGGGATCCGCGCGCACCCGCGCGCACCCGTTTTTTCGGGGGCGGGTCCCGCGAGCGATCGACGAACACTGACGGTAGCGCCGGACCCCCCTCTTTCACGTCGCGGCGAGCTGCTCACCCAACGTCGAGCGCGATGCCGGGATCGTCGCGCGTCGTGCTCGCGACCTCGGCGATCGGATCGGAGCGCTGGACGTCGGGCACCGCGTGATCGGGGAAGGTGCGCAGCCAACGCAAGCGGGCCCGTCGTTGCGCGTTCGGGAGCGTCTCCGCTGGCAGGCTATCCAGCGGCCGCTGCCACCCTGACGCCTCGAGCCGCGCCAGGACGAGGGCACCGGCCGCGCACTTGGCGCACACCGGGAACTTCGCGGAGCCGCGGCCGCCACCGCTCGGGACCCTCGCCGCGTGCCTCGTGGCGCACGCGGCCGCGAGGAGCGTCCCGCGGGCTGGGCACTCTACGAGATCGAGGGGGCGCAGCGGACCGTCCGCCGCGGCGACGCGGATCCCGGCGCGCTCGAGAGCGCGGCCGAGCTCGGAATCGCCGGGGACCGTCAACGTGATCCCGGCATCTCCGCCAGGCGGCACCGGCACAAGCCGCACCGCGAGTGTTACCGGGTGCTGCTAGTTGCACTCCGCCCCGGTTTCGGAGATGCCCGATCTCGGAGGTGCGAACGATGACGAGCAGGAACGAAACGACGGCGCTGCGCGAAGCTCGGAAGCGAGCGGGGCTCACCGCGGAGGCACTCGCGACGCGGGCCGGGATCTCCCTGGGGTGGATCCGCGTGGTCGAGCGTGCGCCGGGGCTGATGTCCAGGGACCTCGCGGCCCGGCTCGCGGCAGCCCTCGGGGTGCCGCCCGAGACGCTCATCGGCCCCGGGCCGGGCATGCGCTCGAGGATGATCGGCTAATGCCGATCCGCGCGAAAAAAATGTGTGCCGGCGCCGGTTGCCGCCAGGTCGTCCCGGGTGGCGTCCGTCACTGCGATCGGTGCGCCGCCCGCTTCGCCGAGAGCGAGCGCGTGCGAAAGGCCGAGTATGAGACCCGGCGGCCGAGCGCGACCGAGCGCGGCTACAACGATCCCGCCTGGCGCCGTTGCTCCCGTCTCTTTCTCGAGGCCCACCCGACGTGCGTGGGGTTCGGACCGACCGAGGGGACGTGCGGAGCGCGGGCGACGCAATCGGATCACCTGGTCTCGCCGCGCGTCGCCCCTGAGCTGAAACTCTCGTGGAAAAATCTCCGCGCCCTCTGTGCGAGCTGCCACGCCAGGCGCACCGCGACGGAGCAAGGGTTCGCGCGGCCGGGACCGAGGGCCTCGCGATGACGTTCTACCCGGACACCGCCAGCGGGCGGGACCGGAACACGGGGGACGACCCGGGGCAATCCGGCTCCGCGGTGGCTCTCCGTGCCTCTCTGCCGGTTCTTCCCACCCCTGGGGACCGGCGCGGCGGCGGCCGCGGGCGACGTTGCGCGCGGGTGGCTGGCACCCCGCGTGCGCCGTCCGCGGTTGCCGCCGTTTTCTCTCAGGGGCACAAGCAGTGAACACATATACCAGGGGTGACATCATGGCGACGGCGAAGGATCCGGTGGGGGCAGCGCGTAAGGCAATCGAGGCAGCCGAGGCGGCGGAGATCGCGGAGGGCCGGCGGCTCGCGGGGGCGATCGAGAAGGCGGATCGGTTCGCCGAGGAGGCGGCCGGCATCGATCCCGATGGCGACGCCAAGGGCTTCGAGCGGGCGACGTCGAAGCTCGCCGAGCTGCGCGCGACGGTGGAGATCGTCCGCGCCCGCGAGGCGTCGGCCAAGGGCAAGGCCGAGGCGGCGCGCGAGGCCCTCGCCGCGGCGGAGGCGGCGGACAAGCGGGCCCGCATCACAGAGATCGACGCGCAGATCGCGGAGCGCGAGCCCAAGGCGATCCAGGCCGCGCGGGTGGCCCTCGCCGCGTTCGACGCGGCGGCGGTCGAGCTGGCGAAGCTGGCGGCGGAGGCGAACAAGCTCGGGCTCGGCCTCGCGCCGGAGCCTCACAAGGCGCGCGGCGTTCGCGGGATCGCTCCCTACGCTGGGAATCCACTCGGCGCGCTGGTCGCACTCCGCGACGGTCGAATGCTGTAGTTCCAGGGGGCTGGCATGAGTCTCGAGACGACGATCAGCAGGTACACCGGGATCGGCAGTTACGCCATCGTCGGCGCAACGGGGACGATGGGCGCGGGGACGTACTCGGCGGCTCCGTTCTTCGCATTCCGGTGGGCAACGTCCACCGCGAACGCCAAGGCCGCGATCGACCGCATCGCCGTCTCGCTCATGTCGCTCGGCACCGGGTTCGCCGCCGGGCAGGGCTACATCGACGCGGTGTTTGCCCGCGCGTTCACCGCGGCCGACACGGGCGGCGGGGTGCTCACGATCACCGGGAACAATGCGAAGCGCCGCACGGGGATGGACACCACGCTTCTCAGCGAGGCGCGGATCTCCACGACGGGGGCGCTCACGCCCGGAACGCGAACGCTCGACGCGCAGCCGTTCGGGGGGGTCGCGTTCACGGTCAGCACGGCGACGAATACGGTCCATCTGGCGACCACGGACCTGTGGAAGCCGGACTCCCGGGATCCGCTCCTCCTGGCGGCCAACGAGGGCTTCATCCTGCGCGCCACGGTCCCAGCCACCGGGACCTGGCAGTCGATCGTCATCGTCGAGTGGCGCGAGGTGTACGGATGAGTCTCAGGCTAGGCGGATTCGTCGGTTCGGTCGTCATGCCCCCAAGCTTGGCGGAGGAATTGGCCGCCGCCGCCGCTCGGGAGGGAGTCTCGCCCGCGCAGATGCTCCGGGCCGCGATCGACGCCGCGCAGACGCTCCATGGGATCGACGCCGCGGCGCAGGCCGCGCGCGAACAGCCAAGGGCGCGTCCATGGCTCGGCGGGCCGCCCCGCCCCATTGCCGGGCCGCCTCCCGGGGCGGACGGAGTGCGCGGCCGACGTGGGCGATCCGTGGCCCGCGCGGCCTCGGCACCCGCGATCGAGGAGTTCTGCAAGACCTGCGGCGGCGAGTTTTCGAGCAGCTCGGACCCCTGCCGATGCGTCTCTCCCGGCGCTTCGCCCCTCGCGGCCGAAGCGGAAGACATTCACCCGGCCGGGCTCGCCGTCGCCCGGATGCTGGCGCGCCGGACGTTCTCCCCGCGCGAGCTGAGCCTCGCCCGGAACTCCGTGGCCCAGCACGGAGGCGCCGCGTGCGTGGCCTTGCAGGGCCCGATCGACGGGGCGTCCGCATTCTTCGTGTGCCGGTCACTGGACGCCGCGCGTGCCGGCGGCGCGAAAGCGATCGTGCTCGACGTCGCCAGCGAGGGCGGGTCCGTTCCCGCGGGGCTCGCGGTGATCCGCGCCGTCGATCGGCTCCGAGCCGAGGGCGTCCCCACGATCGCGAACGTCGCCCGGCGGGCGGATTCCATGGCGTCGGTGATCGCCGTGTCGTGCGCCTACGGGGTGATGGGTCCGGGGGCGAGCATGACGATTCACGAGGCGTCGGGCGGCCGAGACGACCACCTGGCGATCCTTCGGGACAAGCTGCTGGCCATCTACGAGGCGCGCACGCTAACGGATCGCGCGCAGCTCGCGGGCTACCTCGCCGGAGCCGTGTCGCTCGACGCGCAGGCGGCGCACTCGCTCGGGTTCGTGGACGAGGTGGCGGGCCCGGAGCGCGTGGAGACGATCGCGCGAGCCGCGGGGCGTTCCGGCAGCCTCTACGCAACCGAGATCCTGGCCGCGAATTCCTGGCGCCGGACCGTGCTCCGTGAACGCCAGGCGGATGCCGCGGGCGTCGTGCGGTACGGCCCGCGGCCCGAAGGGCGGGGGCTCTAGATGGCCGGCAGCGAACCCGAGGAGCACCACATGGACGTGTCGAACGAGATCGAGATCGTCGGCTCCTTGATGCCCGCGCGCCTCCGACCGGGCGCAACGTGTCGAGTCGGGAACGGCGCCGTCGTGCTACGGGGCGAGAACGTCATCGCGGCCCCGGAAACCCTTGCCGCGATCGATGACGCGGAGCGCTCCGGCGTGCGCGTGTTGCTCCTCGTGGTCGAATCCGAGGGCGGCAACGCCGTCGCGGGGTTCGAGGTCTACAACCGCCTCGCGGCCTTCATGCGTTCCGGCGGGCGGGTGGTCGCGTTCGTGCGCCGCCGCGTCTGCTCCATGATGCCCGTCGTCGTCCAGGCGGCCGACTTCGTCGTGATGGCTGAAGATGCGCGCTTCGTCGTGCACTCGGCGCACGCGCCGCCCGGGGTGGATGTCGGCCCGGTCAACGACGCCTGCGTGGCAGCGCTCGCGGCCCGGACGGGCGAGACGGTCGAAACGCTCCGCTTCCTGACTGCCGAGGTGGCTCGACCCGGCGGCGACTGGGCGATCCGGCCCCCGTACGCACTGGAGAACGGCTGGGCGGATCGCGTCGGCACGCTCGAGGACGCGCGCCAGCTCGCGGCAGACCTCGCCGCGGGCGCGACGCCCGAGCCGACCGTGCGCTCCCGTAGGCTCCGAGGAGCGCCGCCCGTGCCTGTCGATGTGCGCGCACTCGTGGACTCCGTTGCCGCGCACCAGACGCAGAGCTCCGAGAGCACGTTCACGGGGACGCTGACGATCTCTCCGTCGGAGCGGGCGCACCAGCTTGCGCTCGTGAACTGGACCGTGCGCACGGCGCCGAATGCCACGTACAAGGGGATCGCGTCGAACGGCTCGCGGATCGTGATGGCGGGAGCCGCTGGCGCGGGCAGCGGGCTCGCTACCTCCGACGATGACGGCTCCACGTGGACGGATGTCACCTCCGCGTGGGGGAGCCAAAAGCAGGACGTGGCGTGGAACGGAACCGTGTTCTGCGTGATCATGGATTCGCTCGCGGGCGTTGGCAGGACTTCGACCGATGGCGGGACTTGGACGGCTCGCACGCTGCCCGCCAACATCGTGTGGCGATACGTCGTTGCGGCCGGCACGACGCTCGTCATCTTTGGCAACGCGCAGACCGGGACGGCGGGCGAGTTCGTCTCGCGCTCGACGGACAACGGGGCGACGTGGAGCGCAGCCGCGCGGATCGGGACCACGTACCTCGGCGCGGACAACGGGCGGATGGCCGTGGCCGGGCAGACCATCATCGCGGCTCGCCGGCAACTGACCGGCGCCGCGCTGACGTGCTGGCGTTCGACGGACGGGGGCCAGAACTGGGGGACCGTGACGATCAACGCGGCGACGGCCGCCGCCGACACGAACGTCACGGCATGGACCGACGGCACCAACTTCGTGGTGCTGCGCTCGACTGCGAACGGCGCGGACGTCTTCCAGTCCACCGACGGCGGCGCGACGTGGTCCTCGGTCGGCGCCGCGCCGGCCGACGGGTTTCTCGTCTGGACCGGGCTGGTGTGGCTGCTGTACCTCGCGGGCTGGGCGTCGTCCGGGAAGATCTGGAGGGTCTACCTGTCCAGCGATCTCCGCCTGTGGGTCGAGCGCAACGCGGTCGAGTCGACCGCTTCCCGATGGTGCGGGCTGTGGACCGGCACGCGCGTGATCATCGGTGGGTACTCGTCTGGCGCTGCGGGGTCGAGCGCGGGCGTCTCCCAGTCGAACGCGATCTAGGCGAGCGTCGGAACCTTCGTCGGTGCCGAGTGCGTCGCGTAGAACTTCCGCGTAGTGCGGGGCGAGCGGTGCCCGAGGAAGCTCGCGACGACCGCCGGATCCGCCCCGGCCTCGATCGCCCACGTCGCGACGCTGTGCCGGAGGTGGCCCGGGGTGAACGCCGCCGCGACGTCGCAGGTGGTCTGACGGTCTCGTCCCTCACGACGATCTAACGGGCGACGCGTGCGCCACGTCCGTACAGGTCTGAGGACTGTCGATCAGCGCTCGCCGGCGATCGTTGCGATCATCGCCGCGTCCATGGCCGAGATGGCGGCGCGGTCGTCACTGACGATAAGCGGGTCGTATCCCCGGACCGTGCCGCCGATCAGCCGACTGCTTCGGAGCGTGGCTAAACCGTCGAACAGCGTGAGCTGCATCGTTGTTCTCGCGCCACACTCACCGGCCGTTTCGGCGTTGGATCGAGCGACGCCCCCGGTGCAAGGAACGACCTCCAACCCCTCAGCGCGAATCACGCCGGACTCATAGGAGCACCAGTCGATAGTTCGATTGTCCTCCTGAAGCTGGGCAAGCGCCCGGCCCCAGACCGCATCGCGCTGAGACGCTGGAAATGTCGCCCTCGAGTGCGAGGTCAGGGAGACCAGCGCCGGCTGAACGCAGCCCGACACGAGAAGAGCACCCAAGACAACGGCGCGCGCGTTCGATGGCATGTGACGATCCGTACATGCTCCGCGCCGGACGTCAACGCTGGCGTGGCCGCAGCCTGCGCCGTCACGCCAGCGTCGGCTACTTCCGCCCCTGCTTCGCGGTCCAGGCGTCGAGGCGGATCACTTCAAGCACGCCTCGTCGTACCTGCGCTCGGCTCGGCGGACCTCGTCGCGGTCGTACGAGAGCGATGCCTCCGCGTAGCGGTCGCCGACAGGCTGCGGCGCTCCGGGCGCGCATCCAGGTCCGGTCACCCTAGCGGTCAACCCGGGAGCGAATCCATAGCTCTACCTGCCCGACCGCGTACGGCACCGCCGCGTCCACCCGCAGGACCCGCGCGCCGAGCGTGAACGGCTGGAAGCTCCGGCGGCGCAGCTCGTCCGCCTCGTACGGCGTCCAGCCGCCCTCCGGGCCCACCGCGAGCGTCGCGCGCGGCTCCACGGGCGCGAGCGTCTCGAGCGGCGCCGCGCCGGCGGGATGGGCGAGCAGGCGCGTTCGCGCGGGGAAGAGCAGGTCGAGCTCGTCCTCCACGAACGGCTTGAAGAAGCGGCGCACGAGCAGCTCCGGCAGGACCGTGTCACGCCCCTGCTCGAGCCCGAGGAGGAGCTCCGCACGGAGCGCGTCGGGCGCGAGGACGGGCGAGGCGAAGTAGCTCTTCTCGACGCGGTAGCTGCCGAGCAAGACGATCCGCTTCACGCCCATGGACGCCGCCGCCTGGAGCACCTTCCGCAAGATCTTCGGGCGGGGCAGGGCGAGCAGGAGCGACACGGGCGAGGGCGGCGGCGGGTCGCGGTCGAGCGCCGGCCGCAGCACCACCTCGTCCGGTGACGCCGCGAGGACCTCGGCATCGCCCATCTTCCCGCCGACGACGCCCGCCTGCAGCCGGTCGCCCGCGACGGCGCGCAGGACTCCCGATACGTGGGCGGCGCGCCGGCCACCGAGCCGCGCAATGCCGTCCCCGCGAAGCTCCGCGGGCTCGAGGAGAACGAGGTTCACGGGCCCGTTCTACGACGGGAGGCGGCGGTTCTCCACCGCGGGCGCGCGGGTGCCGTCCGGAGGCGCTACGACGCGAGCCGGCCGGCCGGCTGGATCTGCGGCTCGGTCGTCCCGTCCGGCCCGATCGGCGAGGGGGCGTCCGGGACCTTCCGCCGCCGCGGAGCGATGAGGTCGTGCGCGCCGTGCGCCGAGGCCTGGCGGACGAACTCGTAACGATCGAGATCGAGCGCGCCGACGAGCCCCTCCGCCACCCGCGCGAGCGCAGCCCGCTCGCGCTCCTCCGCCTGCGCCGCGATGCGCGCCGCGGCGACCGCGCGCACGTTCAGCTCGCGCAGCCGACGGCGCGCCGCGTCACGGTGGCGCTCCACGAGGCGCGCCTCCTCCTCGGCCCAGGCGAGCTCCTCGAGGCGCCGCGCCCGCTCCGCGAGCGAGCGCGCGCGCTCGCGGTCCCACGTGAGCGCCGCCGCGAGCTCGAGGGCGCGTTGCTCGTCTTCGCGCCCCGCGGCGCGGTGGACGAGCGCCGCGGCGAGCGGAACGGCCACGAGGAGGAGGACGAACGCGGGCGCGGGCGGGCGGGCCGCTGGGCCCGGGAGCGACGCGACAGCCGCGGCGACGAGGGCCGCGAGGAGGCCGGCGCCGAGCGCGGCCGAGGCGAGCCACCTGCGCCGCCGGTCGTCTCCGTCGCCGTGAAAGAGCTCGAGGGCGGCGGCGAGCGCCGCGTGCGCAAGCGCGAAGATCCCCGTGCCGACCGCGAGCGCGAAGATCGCCGCGAACACCACCTCCGCGGGACGTCGCGCCGCCTCGGCCCGGAGCGTCGCCGGGTCCACGCCGGCGGACCGTAGGAGCGGCTGAGCGACCTGCCAGGTCTCCGCGGCGAGCGCCGCCGCCGCGAAGCCGAGGGCGAGCGCGCGCGGCGCGCCGCTCCGGATCGGCGGGCGGCCGAGCTGCTCCGCGGTTGCCTCGACGTCCGGTGGCTCCGCGACGAGCCCCGCCGCGATGTCCGCGGCGAGCTGCCGTCCGCGCTCCTCGGCGCGGCGTCGCGCCGTGTCGATCTCGCCATCGAGCGTCGCGATGCGGATCTCGAGCTCCGCGACCTCCTGCCGGACCGAAGGCCCCTCGACCGCGACGAGCGGCGCGAGCCACGCGTCGCAACCTTCGGGCGACGGAGGTGAGACGGCGAAAGGCGGCGATGCGGCCGCCGTCACGTGCAGCTGTCCGTCCTCGACCGCGATGACGAGCGGGAGCCGGCCGCGCGGCACGGGCAGGCTCGCCAGATAGCGCGCGAGCCGCGAGCGCAGGAAGTCGTCGAGCGACATGCCGGACTGGACGCCGATGCGCGCTTGCCAGAACGCGCCGAGCCAGGATCGGCGGACCGGCTCGAGCCGCGGCGGCCGCGGGTGCGGCAGCCGGGGTGCGGAGCCGAGGCCGACGGCGCGCGCCCAGCGCGGCAGCGCCGAGTTTCCGGCGTCGGGGGCGGCGCGATGGAGCCGATCGTCGGACACGGTACCCTCCTCGAGAGGCAGGTAACCATCTCACCGCCCGGTGGCCCGTCCCTCGGCGGGCCCATGCGCGACCGGGGCGGGGCGTGGTCGTTCGCCTCGCCCTGAGCGGCACGCGCGCTAGAATGACGAACCCCCATGCCAGAGGCACCGCACGGCTGGACGCTCATCTCCGTCCTGTTCTCGACGATTCCGCTCGATGCGTCGCTCGCCGCGACCCTCCACGAGGCGGCGCTCGAGCTGTATCGGCGCGACGCGGCGGTGCAGCAGGTCGGCGGCGACGTGCTCTCGGGCCGCGTCGTCAATCTGAAGAAGACGCTTCAGCTCGGAGCGATCAGCGGCCCCGCCTTCGAGGCGACGCTCGAGATGGCCCGCGGAAGCGGCAAGGTCCGCTATCTGCTCACCTCGCAGGGGCTGGAGCTCGCGGGGCTGCCCTCCGAGCGCGCGCGCCGCCTTCCGAACTGACGCACGACGGGCGCCGCTGCGTACGCGCCGACGCGTCCCGCGATCACCGGACGGTCGTGCGCCGCGGCTGGCGGGTAAAGTCACCGCAGATGCAGCGGCGAATCCTGATCATCGAGGACGACGCAGACATCCGCGAGGCGCTCGCCGACGCGATGCGCGACGCCGGCGCGGAGGTGGTCGTCGCGGCCGACGGTGTCGACGGCCTCGCCCGACTGCGCGACGGTGCGCGCCCAGTCGTGATCCTGCTCGACCTCCGGATGCCGCGGCTCGGCGGCGAGGAGTTCCTGCGCGAGATGCGGGCCGATCCGCGGTTCGAGCACATCCCGGTGATCACGATGACGGCGGGCTCCTCTGTCGCGGAGGGAACCGACATCGTCGCCCGGTTGCACAAGCCGTTCGATGTGGACGACCTGCGCCAGATCGTTGAGTCGCTGTTCGACGTCGCCGCGTAGCCTCCCGGCCGGCCCGCCGCCCAGCGGGCGATGATCCTCCTGCCGTCCCTGCGACCACTTTCGGGCCCGGACCTCCTTCGCGGGATGCCCCGCCTGGCGCCCGAGCCGCAGCGTGAATCCGGGAGGGAAGAACCCGATGGCTCGACCTCGTTCGGTCGACGCGGAGGCGCTCGCGTCGCCGCGGCTCGGCGGGCGGGCGGCCCGGTTCGCGGCGGTCGGCCTGTCCGGCGCCGTGGTGAACCTCACGATCCTCCACCTCCTCGCGGGGGTGCTCGGCCTCGGGGAGATCCTGTCGTCGGCGCTCGCGATCGAGGCGAGCATCGTCTGGAACTTCGTCCTGCACGACGCGATCACGTTTCGCGATCGGCGCGGGTCGGCCCAGGTCGGGGCGACAGGGCGGCTCCTCCGCTACCACGTGGTCTCGGCGGTCGGCGCGCTCGTGCAGCTCGGCACGTTCGTGCTCGCCGCGCTCGCGCTCTCGCGCGCCTCCGGCCGGACCGAGCTCGGGGTCTTCCGCTACGCGGCGCAGGCAGCTGGGATCGGCGCCGCCTTCGTCTGGAGCTTCGGCGGGTCCATGCGGTTCGCGTGGGCGACGGGCGACGCGCCCGCGCGCGAGCCGCTCGCGCTCGCCGCGCTCGCGCCGCGCGTCCTCTTCGCGCTCCTGCTCGCCCTTCACGTCGTGCCGATCTGGCTCATCCCCTACCTGCCGACGCAGGACGGCCCCCTGCACGTGGAGAACGTGCTCGCGCTCCTGCAGCACGCGGGCTCGCCTCTTCTACAGTCCTGGTACGTGCCGAACCTCGGCGCCCAGCCCAACTGGCTCACGCAGGGGATGCTCCTCGCGCTCCTGCGCGTCACGGGGCCGCTCGCCGCCGAGAAGATCATCCTGACGGGCTACACGGTCCTGCTCCCGCTCGCGTTCCGCGTGGTGATGCCTCGCGGGACGCGCGGCTGGTGGGCCGCGCTGCTCGTCTTCCCGTTCGTGCACGCGTTCCCCTTCCACATGGGGTTCTGGAACTTCTGCTACGGGTTTGCGCTCGCGTTCCTCGCCGCGGGGTTCTTCCAGCGAACCCGCGGCCACCTGGGCCCCGGGCGATTCGGGGTGCTCGCGCTGCTCGCCGTGCTGCTCTACCTCGCCCACATGGTCGCGCTCGCGGGCGCCGGCATCGCGATGGGCAGCGTCCTCGCCTGGCGCGCGGGGGTCTCCTGGTCGCGTGCCCGCGGGAACGCCCTCCGCCGTCGGCGCGTGCTCCACGGCTATGGGCGGCGGGCGCTCGGGCTCGTCGCCGCGACCGGTCCGGGCGTCGCGCTCGCGCTCGTCTGGATCGCGGCCCACCGCGATCACGTCGCGATGCGCATCCCGTTCCTCGAGCTCGCCGCCAAGCTCGGCGTCGGGTACGTGCTCGTCGCGATCGATCGGCGCGAGCTGTTCCTGTCGGCGGCCCTCATGCTCGCGACGTTCGTCGCGTTCGTGCACCTCCTCCTCGCGCGGCAGGGACGCGGCCCGCGGCTCCGCCCGCACGACGGCTGGCTCGTCGCGGCGGGCATCTTCGTGCTGCTCTACTTCGCCGTGCCGGACGTCGTCGCGGCGGGCGCGCACGTCTCGGATCGGTTCGCCTGGTTCGCGCTCGTGTCGGTGGCCGCCTGGATCGGGGCGGGGAGCGCGCCGGAGGCGTCGCTCCGCCGGATCACCGTCGCGTACGCGGTGGTCGCGATCGCCGCGCTCGGCGTCCGGTTCCAGAAGCAGCGCGAGCTGTCGGAGCTCGTCGCCGAGTACGTATCCGCGAAGGCGGCCATCGAGGATGGGCGAGTGCTCCTGCCGCTCGCGCTCTCGCCGCACGGGCCACGCGATGACGCAGGGCGTCGGCTCGGCTACCGCGTGAAGCCGTTCCTGCACGCCACCGGCTGGATCATCGCGGAGCGCGGGGGCGTCGACCTCAAGAACAGCCAGGCCAACACCGATCAGTGTCCGGTCCGCTTCCCCGCCGATCGAAACCCGTTCAAGACCATCGCCGGGTCGCTCGGGCGGATGGAGGGGATGCCGCCGTGCGTGGACCTCGGCGCCGCCGCCCGGGCGGCGACCGACTACGTGCTCGTGTGGGGCGCGACGCGGGAGGAGCTGCGCACCCCGTGCGGCGGCGCGCTCGAGGCGGAGCTCGCCGCCGGGTTCGAGCCCGTCTTCCTCTCCGAGCCGCGCGGCCTCATCGAGGTCTGGCGGCCGAGGACGACGACCGCGGCGCGCTAGCGAGCGCCGACTTCCCTAAGGCGCCGCAGCAACGTGCAGACGGAAACGACGAGGCCCCCCGGCTCGCGCCAGGGGGCCTCTAAACCGACACCGCGCTGCGATAGCTACTGCTTCTTCTTCTTCGCGGGGGCCTTCGCCGGCGCGGCGCCACCCTCGGTGGCGGCCGGAGCCTTCGGCTCCTTCGCGGCGGCCGGGGACTTCTCCTTCGCGGCCGCCTTCGGCGCGAGGACGCGGTTGCCCGTCTCATCCATCGACGTGAAGAGGACCGCCTTCTCCTGGACCGTCGCGACGTCAGCCTTGATCGGGTGGCAGACCGCGCAGAACGCGTCCATCTTCGAGCCCTTCGCCGTGTCGACGCGCAGGTACTTGTAGTACGGGTTCGACGGGTGCGGGTCGTGGCAGCCGAGGCACTCGAACCGGCCGCCCTCGCGGAGCAGCTCGCCCGGCACCTTCGCGACCTTCGCGTCCACCGCGGCGAGGCCGTACGGGTGGCTCATGTGCGCGGCGATCGGGGCGTAGCCCTGGCCGCCCTTCGACGACTCCTCGTGACACCCGAGGCAGAGCGCGGTCGTGCCGGAGTACGGCTGCTTCGTCTTCGGGTTCACGACCTGCTTGTTGGCGCTGACGGCGAAGATGATCTGGTCCTTCGCGGTGTGGATGGCGTGACAGCCGACGCACCCGACCGCGTCGTGGCCGCCGGCCGCGAACGCGGAGAGGGGCAGGGCGGCGAGGACGGCGAGCGCGAGACCTCTGACGAAGGACATGCTGGCTCCTTGTTGATGGGGACCGATCGAAAGGCGGCGGGACTGTACGTAAGACTTCGCCCCATCCGCCTTGATGTCGGGCAAGCGAGGTGCGTAACCCCGCGCCATCCGATGCGGCGCGGCGTCAGTCGGCCGGAGTCACAGGGCGTAGCTCCTGATTGCGCCTATCCGAGCTCGAGCCAGGAGAACCAGACGGGGTGGCTCGCCTTGTACCACTCGAGCACCTTCCGGATGGCCGCGAGCCTCTCCTTCGGCACGACCTTTTCGTCGACCCGGTCGAAGTGGACGCGGATCTTGTCGCCGTCGTGCTCGAGCGCCTGCGACATCATCGTCTGCAGCTCGTTCCGGATGCGCCCCGAGTCCGACACCTTCACCGGCCGCGCGGCGGGGTCGATCCCGGACAGGAACCGCGTGAGGAGCGGGCTGAACACGAGCCGCGTCTCGTCGAGGGTCTCCATGAGCCGGAACGTGAACGTCATGAGCGCGGACGCGTGTCGCGTCGCGAGCCGGGTCGTGACCTTGTAGAGCCCGTCGCCGACCTGCCGGACGCCCCGCTCGCCGGTGTACGGGTCGTCGCACATGTAGCCGATCGACGCGAGGACGCCCCAGCCCTTCACCGGGAGGAAGTCGTCCGCGTGCAGCACCGGCTTGTCGAGCGGCATCCGCGTCGCGGCCGCCTCGCGGATCGCGTTCGCGTAATCCTGCACCCGAGACGCCTCGATCTCCTTGACGCCGAAGAGCGCGGCCAGCTGCTTCGCGAACGTCGGCGCGTCCGGGTCGAGCCGCATCGCGAGCGCCTCCTCGCGGCACGGGAGCTCGAACGACGGCGAGAAGATCGCCATCGACGCGTCCACGTCGAGCACCTCGGAGAGGCTCGCGGCCTGCATCGCCTCGGCGGTCGCGGCGTAGCCGTCGCATAGGAACACGTGGGTCTTCCCCGCGGCGTCGTGCCAGCTGCCGACGAGGAAGGTCGGCGCGTACGTCCCGGAATCGGTGAAGACCTCGATCCCGGACGGCGCCTTCCAGCCGTCCTCGACGAGGTGCGCCCCCGCTGCCTTCCACTCGTCCCACAGCTTCCCGAGCCGGCCGACGCGGCTCTTCCCGCGCAGCGTCCAGACGTGGACGTTGCCGCGCTCGATGCCGGGGAAGGCGAGCTCGATCGCGTCCATCACCTTCTTGCGCGGGGTGCGGTAGTCGACGAGCAGCGCGTTCGCCTGCGCCGCGTCCGAGACCGTCCTCGGGACGGTGAGGCAGCCCATGTACGACTCGTACGGCCGGGTCACGGTGAGCGGCGAGTCGAACAGGTGGAAGACGACCATCGGCCCGGTCGTCTTCCCCTCGGCGAAGCGCGAGGTGTTCTCGAGCGTGTCCACCGCGGCACCCCACAGCGTGATCCCACGGTCCTCCAGCCACCCGTGGAACTGCTCGAACGTGTGGCCTTCCTCGTTGAGGAGCCGCCGGACACGGCGATCCACCATGCGAGCCACCTCGGGCCGGGCGTACACGCGGCCGAAGCCGAGCAGCGGGTTCGCGCCCATCTCGGGCGTCTCGCCCGCCTTCGGCATGAGCCCCTCGCCGAGCGAGACCATGATCGCGTGGTTCTCGGGGAGCGTCCGGGTGAGGTGCCAGAGCCCCTCGCTCATCACGTACGCGCTGATCGCGTCGGCGGCCTTCTTCACCTGGTTGTAGGTCTGCTTGTCCTTTCCGGCCCCGCCGCCGAAGTCGCCGAACAGGCGCGTGCCGAGCGCGGTCGCCGCAGACGTCATCGCGAGGCAGCGCGCGATGCCGCGCGGCGTGAACGTGTGCGCGGAGACGGGCTCCGCCTGCGAGCGGTGGACCTCGACGTCCTCGAGCCAGAGGTGGAAGCGCAGCAGGACGGGCCGGGTGTCGAAGGCCCACTGCGCGATGAGGTTCCGCTTCTCGATGTCCTGCATGGACGCTCCGGTTGGAGGGCTGTTCGACGGCCGGGGTGCGCCATTCTAGACGAGAGCCGGCCGTCCTGGCCTCCTGCCGAGCACGCCCTCCGTCAGAGATCTTCCCGGGAGACGTCCGGGAGCGCGAGGACGAGGTCCGGCCCGTACGCCAGCGCGGGCGTCTGCCAGCCGGGGGGCGACTCGCCGCGGAGCACCCGCTCCGCGATCTCGACGGCGGCGAGCGCGGTCAGCGTGTACGCGTCCGGGTGGCGCTGCCGCGCCGCGACCCGCCGGCCCGATGCGTCCACCGCCTCGCCGTAGAGGACGGAGCGGCCGGTCGCACGCCGCTGCGGCGACGGCCCCGCCTCGCCCCCCGCGAGCAGCCCCGCCACGACCTCGCGGACCCGGCGCGACGCGAGCACCGGCGCGAGATGGGGCGCCGCGCGGAGGAGGAGCCGGAACGCCTTCCCGGCGGCGAGGTAGGTCCGCACGTCCGGGACGCCGGTCGAGCGCGGCGCGGTGAACACGTCCGCCCACGGGACGGACACCGCGGCGACGGGGCCGAAGCCGAGGTCGAACGAGCGCGTCTCGATCGCGCCCAGGCCCCGGCGCGCGGCGGAGGCGCCCTCCAGGATCGTCCGCGCGGTGCCGCGGGAGACGCGGTCCATGCCGCCGATGACGAGCGTGATCGTCCGCGCGCCCGGGAGCCGGCGGGCGAGGTGCGCGGCGAGGCAGTCGGAGGGGACGACGTCGAAGCCCGCGCCGGGGAGGAGCATGACGCCCGCGTTCCGGGCGGCAGGCGAGAGCGCGAGGAGCGACTCGAACACCGGGATCTCGCCCGTCACGTCGAGGTAGTGGACCCGCTCGTCGATGCACGCCTCCGCCATCTGCCGCGCGGTGTGGATGAAGGGGCCCGCGCAGTGGACGACCGCGCCGGCGCCCCGCACGCCGCGCCGTAGCGCCTCCGGGTCGGACACCGGAAAGGCGCGCCACTCGCAGCCGAGCGCCCGCGCGACGCGTACGAGCTGCTCGGAGTCGCGCCCCGCGAGCACGGGGGAGAGGCCGCGCTCGACCGCGCGGCGGGCGACGAGCTCACCGGTGTAGCCATAGGCGCCGTAGACGAGGAGGGGGCCGGCCATGGGTGAACCCTAGCAAGCCAGCCCGCGCGCTCCCATGCCCCGCATGCGCTTGCCCACCGCCCGGCTCGCGCGGGCGCCGTCGCTCGGCTACCTTCGGGCCGATGAGACTCGAGTGGATCGCGCGCGACGGCGGCGCGCTCGTGGACCTCGCCGCGACCGGCTCCGCGGGCGCGGGGCTCTATCTCGCGGTGCGGCCGCACGCGCAGGAGGGCTTCTTCCGTCCCTGCTGCGTGCTCGTGGCGGGGGAGGAGGAGCGCGAGCTCGGCGACGGCGTCCTCGGCATCGAGCACGCGAAGGACACGATCGTGAAGTACGCGATCCAGGTGCTCGCGGCGTTGCACGGCGTCGCGCCCGATCAGCGCGAGGCGGAGCCGGACGCGCCCTGGTCGGAGCAGCTCGTCGCGGCGCTCTGGGCCCTGCTCGAGGCGGCGCCGCGCACGTCCTGACCCGACGCGTGCCTCAGCCCCGGAGCTCGTACCCGGAGCGCAGGAGCGCGTACGCGATCGACACCGCCGTCGTCGCGAGCGCCGCGAGGAGCGCCGCGCCGGCCCAGGGCGGCGCGTCCGAGAACCCGAGCATCCCGAAGCGCAACCCGTCCACCATGTAGAAGACGGGGTTCAGGAGCGTCGCGCGGCGGAACGCGGGCGGGAGCATCTCGACCGAGTAGAAGACGCCGCCGAGGAAGGTGAGCGGCGTGATGAAGAACGTCGGGACGAAGTTCACCTGCTCGAAGGTCGACGCCCAGATGGCGGTGATGAGCCCGAGCGCGGCGAAGAGGATCGCCGCGAGCAGGACGAGCCCGAGCGCGACGAGCGGGTGCGCGACCCCGAATCCCTCGAAGAGCCCGGCGATCCCCCAGGTGACGCTCCCCACGAGGAGCCCGCGAACGACGCCGGCCGCGACGAACGCCCACAGGATCTGCCCGTAGGTGAGCGGCGACACGAGGAGGTCCACGACCGTGCCCTGCACCTTCATCACGAAGAGGGACGACGCGGTGTTGGAGTACGCGTTCGTCACGACGCCGAGCGCGACCAGCCCCGGCACGATGAAGCGAGCGTACGGCACGCCCTCGACGTCGCGGAGGCGTCCGCCGAGCGACCACCCGAACACGACGAAGTAGAGGACGGTGGTGATGACCGGGGAGAGGAGCGTCTGGCCCGGCACGCGCGCGAACCGGCGGACCTCCTTCACGAAGAGCGTCCAGAAGCCGTACGAGATCACCGCCCGCTCCCCCGCGCGCTCGCCGTCACGAGCCGCACGAACACGTCCTCGAGCGTGGTGCGGCGAGTCTCGACGTCGGCCACCGCGAGCCCCGCCGCGGCGACGGCCGCGAGCACCGGGGCGGCGGTCTCGCCGGGCCTGATCTCCACCTCGAGCGCCGCGCCGCCGCCGAGGACGTGCGCGCCGAGCGCCGCGAGCGGGGCCGGCACCGCGACGACGGGCGCGGCGAGCGTGAGCCGCAGCGTCCTCGTGCCGTGGCGAGAGAGCAGCGCCTGCTTCTCCTCGACCGCGACGAGCCGCCCGCGGTCGATCACGCCCACCCGGTCCGCGAGCTCCTCCGCCTCGTCGAGGTGGTGCGTCGTGAGGACGACGGTCGTGCCGCGGTCCCTCAGCGAGCGCACGTACCGCCACAGGGAGCGGCGGAGCTCCACGTCCACGCCCGCCGTGGGCTCATCGAGGAAGAGCACGCGCGGATCGTGCACGAGCGCTTTCCCGATGAGGAGCCGCCGCTTCATGCCGCCGGAGAGCGTGCGGGCGTTGACCCGCCGCTTCGACGTGAGGTCGAGCGCCTCGAGGAGCTCGACGAGCCGCGCCTCCGAGAGCCGCACGTCGAAGTACCCAGCCTGGATCCGCAGCGCCTCCTCGACCGTGAAGAACGGGTCGTAGTTGAGCTCCTGCGGCACGAGTCCGACGGCGCGGCGCGTGAGCCGGTAGTCGCGGACGACATCGTGCCCGAGCACGCGCACCTCGCCGGCGGTCGCCCGCAAGAGCCCCGCGACGATCGAGATGAGGGTCGTCTTCCCGGCACCGTTCGGGCCGAGGAGCGCGAAGATCTCTCCCGGACGGACGTCGAGGTCCACCCCGGCGAGCGCCTCGAGCGCGCCGAACCGCTTCTTGACGCCGCGGAGGGTGACGACGGGTTCCACGCGCGACACTCTAGCCGGGGGCGGCGCGGAGGTCGCGTCCGCGACGCCCAGCACGCGTCCGCCGCCGCGGGAACGCCACGTGGGCCTCACTCGACGGGCACGCGCCCGATCCGGTCCCACGCCTCGCCGACGCGGGGCAGCGCCTCGCCGCCGCGACCCTCGATGACGATCGACGCGGCCGCGGCGCCGAGCCGTGCGGCGTCCTCGGGGGCGTCGCCGCGGGTGAGCGCGAGGAGGAACGCCGCCGCGAACACGTCCCCCGCGCCGGTCGGTTCCACCTCGCGCGCGGGGTGGACGCCGACGCGCCGCGCCGCGCCTCCGCGCACGATCACCTCGCATCCCCGAGCGCCGTGCGTGAACGCGACCACCGCGACCACCGCGGCGAGCCGGGCGACGAGGTCGGGCTGCTCCGCCGCCTCGTCGTCGCCCACGAAGGCCGCCTCGATCCCCGCCAGCGCGCCCGCGCCCGGCTCGAAGCGGAGCGGCGCGACGGACCCGTCGGCGCGGACGGCGCGGACGAGCCCCTGGACGCACAGGCCGACGTGGCGGGCGCGGACGGTCCGGACGAACGCGCCGGGGTCGAGCTCGCCGAGCACCGGCGCGAGGAGGAGCAGGTCCGGCGCGCGCCACGCGGCGGGCACGTGAGCGGGATCGAGCGGCGGGGCGGTGGAGAGCACGCGCTGGGTGCGGCGCCCGTCGGGACCGTAGGCGTTCTCGAACACCGTGGTCGCGGGGGCGCGGAGGACGAGCGCGGAGAGAGTGCCGACTTGGACTTGGTCAGGTCCAAGCCCAGGTCCAGGTCCAGGTCCAAGTTGAAACGCGCTGGCCGGCAGATCCGAGCCTCCCGCGGTCACGACGCGGACCTCCGCGCCGAGGGCCGCGAGCGCGTGGGCCGCGTAGTAGACCGAGCCGCCGGGCACGAGTCTCCCGTCGAGCCGGTCGAGGGTCGCGTGCCCGCAGACGAGGGCGACGGGCCGGGCCTTCATGGGGCGGGGGCCTCGAACCGGATCACCCGTGCCCGCCGCACCGGCGCGTCTTCGATCTCGACCGTGGTCGGGACGTCGTGCGCCGCGACCTCGACGAACCCGGTCGCCGGCGCGTAGGCGCGCCCCGCGTCTCCGGCGAGCACGAGCGTCCCGCGCGCCGCGAGCGCCCGGAACCAAGCGGTCGCGCCTGCCGCGAGCGCGCGCTCGTAGAAGACATCCCCCGCGAGCACCACGTCGGCGTCCGGGAGGGGCAGCTCGAGCGGGCTCTCCGCCCGGAACGGGATCGTGAGGTCGTTCAGCTCCGCGTTGAGGAGGACGGCGGCGCGGCAGAACGGATCCACGTCCACCGCGACGGCCTCGGCCGCGCCCGCGCGCGCGGCGGCGATCGCGACGAGCCCGCTCCCCGAGGCGAAGTCGAGGACGCGCCGGCCTCGGACGAGCTCGGGCCGGTCGAGGACGTGGCGCGCGAGCGCCTGCCCCCCCGCCCAGGCGAATGCCCAGTACGGCGAGTCGTCCCAGCCGTGCAGCTCGGCCGCCGTAGCGTGCCAGAGCGGCGTCAGCTCCGTCGCCTGGTAAAGCGACAGCTCCGGCACGAGCGGCACGGGCGCGGGCGCCGTCCGCTCGCGGATGAAGCGGATCGTCGCGTCGAGGGAGCTCACGAGGCGGAGATCCTAGCGCACCCCGCACCGCGGGGCCGGTCCGGTGTCACGACCAGCTCGAGCGACCGCTTCGGCTTTCACACGCCGCGCGAATGCGGCCGTGGACGGCCGATGCGCGAGTCAGCCCGCCCGGGTGGGCGCGCACGGCGGGTCGCAGCGGCCCGGCCCCTCGGGGCACTTGGTCCGGGGTGGTCCCGGACGGATGGTCACGACACCGCATGTGGACGATCGTCAGATTCGCGCTCCGGCGCGACCCCGACTACCGCGCCGGATTCGACCTGCTCGCCCACGCGGGCTTCCAGCCGCACCGCACGCCGGGAGCGGAGCCCGAGGACGCCTTCCCGGCCGCCGTCGTCGCCGACCTGTTCCAGGATCCCGCGGTCGTGACGCGGGCGGTGTTCGAGGCGCTGCACGAGGCGGGGCTCCGCCCGGTCGGCGTCGCCGCGGCGCACGTGGACGTCGCTCGGGCGCACCGCGGCGCCGCGGCGCTTGCGCGCCATTGATCGCCCCCGGACAATGGCGCCGGAGGAAGCCATGAGCCCTGCGGACGTCGACGAGCGCCGCCGCTTCTCGCGCATCACGTTCCACCGGCCAGCGGAGCTCGACGCGCGCGTCGAGCGGGCCACCTGCGAGCTCCTCGACATCTCGCTGAAGGGCGCGCTCGTGGAGACGCCCGCGCCGTGCCGGGCCGCGGTCGGCCAACGCTGCACGCTCACGATCCGGCTCGACGCCGCGGACGCGGTGATCCGGATGGAGGGCGAGATCGTGCACCGCGAGGGTCGCCAGGTCGGCGTCCGCTGCGCGGAGATCGATCTCGACTCGATCGCGCACCTGCGCCGGCTCATCGAGCTGAACCTCGGTGACGAGGCGCTCCTGCAGCGCGAGCTCTCGGCGCTCGTCGGCCGCTGACGATGCGCGTGTCAGCCGGTCAGCGCGCGGCGGTCTTCTGGGCGCGCTTCTTCTTCTCCATGTGCTTGCGCATGCCCTCGCAGGGATCCCCGCGCGCCGTCCCCGGCGTGAACACGAGGAAGTCGTACGGTGCCGGTCCCGTCTCGCCCTCGTCGCGGTAGACGGCGGGGTCGTCCTCGCCAGGCTCGGCCTCCACGAACGCGACCGAGACGACCTGTCGTCCGGGCGCGTCCTTCACGAGGAGCGCCGGGACGCCGCGGTCGGTGCGGGCGTGGCCGTTGCCCGTGATGAGGACCGCGCCGCGCTCCGCCCCCGCCGTCACCATCCGCTCGGCCATCCGAGCGTCGCGTGCGCGCTGGCCGAGCACCATCGGGTCCACCATCTCGTCCGGCAAGGCGCCGCAGTGCGACTCCTTCATCTCCTCGCGAAGCTCCGCGAGCGTCGCGTCGGGGAGCGGCTCTTCGCGGGCGAGCCGGACCTTCAGCGCGTCATCGAGCGCCTCGCGCCCCTTCGAGATGATCTCGCTCATCTGCTTGCGTGGGAGGTTCGCCGCCACGATCGGCAGCCCGACCTCGAGCCCGGCAGCGACGATGGGCCGGTAGTACTTGAACTCCGGCCAGCGGCTGTGCGCCCAGTCCACCGCCTTCCCGAGCGCGTCCGGGTCCCGCGGGGCGCCCGAGAGCGCGGCGTCCACGACCGGCTGCTGGTCGGTCGTGAGCATCTCGAACGCGAGCGCGGGTCGGCGGCCCGCCGCGGTGACCGCGCGGAGGAGCCGCGCCTGTAGCAGGTGGTGGTCGGGGTTGTCATGGACCTCGCCGAGCACGATGAAGTCCGCCCCCGCCAGGGACGCGACCACCGTCGCCTCGTCGACGAACCGGCCGGTGGCCGGCTGCCAGATCCTCCCGACGAGCGGGTGCGCGCGCTCCTCGCCGCTCACCCAGGTGCGGCCCGCGATGGGGGCGTCCACGAGGCGCGGATCGAAACGGGGGGCGCACGCGGCGACGAGCGCGAGGAGCGGGGCGAGAGCGCGGGTCTTCATCGGCCTCGACGATAGCAGCGGAGGGCCGCGGCGGCAGGTTCGCGGCGGGGAGCCCGTACAGGTCTCCCAGGTCCATGCGCGGCGCTCCGCGCCCGGTGATACGTTTCCTCGCGGTGGCGCGTGAAGGGGCTGCCGCGCGGCACGTCCGAGGCGGCACGCGCCGGAAGCCGGGCGACGGGAGGGCGCCATGCCCGCAAACCTCACGGCCCAGTACAAGGCGGCGGAGGATCGGTACCGCGGCGCGGCCGGTCACGAGGAGAAGCTCGACGCCCTCCGCGAGATGCTCGCGCTCCTGCCGAAGCACAAGGGGACGGAGAAGCTCCAGGGCGATCTCCGAAAGCGGATCGCGAAGCTCCAGGATGAGGGGGCGCACGCGGCCCGCAGCGGCCACCACGGTCCGGATCTCGGCCACGTGAAGAAGGAGGGGGCAGGGCAGTGGGCGCTCGTCGGGCCGGCGAACTCGGGGAAGTCGGCCCTGCTCGCCGCGCTCACGCACGCGCACCCGGAGGTCGCCGACTACCCGTTCACGACGCGGGTGCCGCAGCCGGGAATGATGGCGTTCGAGGACGTGCAGGTGCAGCTCGTCGACACGCCGGCGGTCGCCGCCGGGCACACCGAGGGCTGGCTCCCGAACCTCGTCCGGAGCGCGGACGGCGTGCTCGTCGTCGTCGCGGTCGAGGCCGACGAGCCGGAGGAGGGATGGCGCGCGGTGGCGGAGCTCTTCGAGCACGCGCGGATCTGGCCGCGCGGGCGGGCCCGCCCGGCCGATGCGTCGCCGCTCCTCGTCGAGCGCCCGGTGCTCGTCCTCGCGAACAAGAGCGACCTCGATCCGGACGGCACGTTCGCCGCGCTCGCGCGCGAGGCGGTCTGGCCCGAGCTGCCGTTCCTGCCCGTCTCCGCGGTGCGCGGCGACGGCCTCGAGGCGCTCCGGCCTCGCCTGTTCGCCGAGCTCGGCCGCATCCGCGTGTACACGAAGGAGCCCGGCCACCCGACCGAGCTCGGCCGGCCCTTCGTGCTCGCCGCCGGCGCGACGGTGGAGGACCTCGCGCGGCTCGTCCACGGCGAGCTCGCGGCGCGGCTCCACTTCGCGCGCATCTGGGGCGCCCACGCCCGCTTCGACGGCCAGCAGGTGGATCGCCACCACGCGCTCGAGGACCGCGACGTGGTGGAGCTGCACGCCTAAGTACTACCCGGCGCCCGGGATCTTCTTCGCCTCCTCGATCGCGGCGCGCGACTGGGCCGCCTGCTCGCTCTGCGGCGCAGCCTGGATGACCTTGTTCCAGGTCTCGATCGCCTTCTTCGGCTGCTTCAGGTCGTTCAGGTAGACGACCCCGAGGTTGTAGAGGCTCTGGACGTGCTTCGGGTCGGCCTGGTTCGCCTTCGTGAAGTTCGCGATCGCCTTGTCGAACTGGCCGACGTCCCGGTACATGACGCCCTGGTCGGTGAGGACGTTCGCGTTGTTGGGCTTGAGCTCGAGGGCGCGACTGTACGCGTCGATCGCCTTCTGCGGCTGGCGCGTGTCGAAGTAGTCATTGCCGAGCTGAACCCACGCGTCGAAGTTCTTCGGGTCGCGGGCGACGACCGCCTGCATCGCCGTGATCCGCGCCTGGAAGTTGTCCCCGGGGTTCGGCGCGGGCGCGCCCCCCGGTCCGCCGGGCGGCATGCCGGGCGCGGCGCCGGGCGGCATTCCTCCGCCCATCGCGCCCGTCGCCGGAGGAGGGGGATTCGAGGATCCGGCCTGGTAGCCGATGAAGATGCCGACGACGAGCCCCACCGCGAGGCCGATGATCAAGTTGCGGTTCAAGGAAAACCTCCGGGCGCGCGCGCGCCTGAAATCCGGCGCGGGATTCTGCCAGGGTGTCGCCCGAGTTGCCACCGCTTCGCGCAGCCCGGAACGTCGTAGGCTCCCGATCATCCCGACCGAGGAGGTCCCGATGCTCCGCTCCGCGCTCGCCGCTGCCGCCCTTGCGCTCCTCGCAGCCGCCCGTCCCGCTGCCGCCTCTACGGCGCTCGGGCTCGGCGCGGACTGGCTCGTCGACCCGGAGCGCGGCGCCCTCCAGCTCACGCTCGCCGCCGACACGCGCCTCGCGCGCCACGTCACCGTCGGCGCCCGCTTCGGCGCCCTCGGGCTCGGCGATCCCACCCGCTTCGGCGCCGTGATCGACGGGCGGTTGCGCATCCGTGGGACGCGGGTCTACGCAGAGGGGCTCGTCGGCCCCTGGATCCTCTTCGACGACGACGACCACGTCCGGCTGCACGCCGCGTTCGGCTTCGGCCTGCTCACCCGCTCGCTCTCCTTCGGGCTGGAGGTGGGCTGGCTCGACCCGACGTCGATGATCGGCGTGCGCGTCGCGTTCCCGCTCTGATCGCCGCCGCTCGCGGGGGCGTGGCGCTCCGTGACGCACCGCGCTGTCGCGGCGCGAGAACGCCATTCACCCAAGGTGAACAACGACCGTCCGTCCGGATCGGGGCTGCGCTGCCCCGGCAGGGGCGCGTGTGTCACCTCGCGTCAATGCTCGCCCCCTCTGGGACGCGCAGGGACTCTCGCAATACCCGGTCGAGTCGTTGAATCTGCAAAAGCCGGTTGGAACACGTTGACTTCACCCTCTCCCGAGGAGATCCCCGTGAAGAAGAAGACGGTTCAGCACGACCAGGCAGCCGACGCGCTGCGCGCTTCCCGACGTTCGTTCCTCAAGAAGGCCGCCGTGGGCGCGGCCGGGGCGGCGGTCGCCGTCGCGCCGACGATCGTCGTCGCGCAGGCGCCGATCAGCCTGCGATTCCAGTCCACGTGGCCGACGAAGGACATCTTCCACGAGTACGCGCTCGACTTCGCGAAGAAGGTGAACGAGATGTCGGGCGGCCGCCTCAAGATCGAGGTGCTCCCCGCAGGCGCCGTCGTGAAGGCGTTCGACCTCCTCGACGCCGTCGCGAAGGGGACGCTCGATGGCGGCCACGGCGTCGTCGCCTACTGGTACGGCAAGAACTCCGCGCTCGCGCTCTGGGGCTCGGGCCCTGCCTGCGGCATGGACGCGAACATGGTCCTCGCCTGGCATTACTACGGCGGCGGCAAGCAGATCCTCGAGGAGATCTACAGGACGCTCAACATCGACGTCGTGTCGTACCTCTACGGCCCGATGCCGACGCAACCGCTCGGCTGGTTCAAGAAGCCGGTCTCGAAGGTGGACGACTTCAAGGGGCTCAAGTACCGGACCGTCGGCCTCTCGATCGACATCTTCAGTGGCCTCGGCGCGGCTGTGAACGCGCTCCCCGGCGCGGAGATCGTCCCGGCGATGGACCGCGGCCTGCTCGACGCCGCCGAGTTCAACAACGCCTCCTCGGATCGCGCGCTCGGCTTCCCCGACGTGTCGAAGGTCTGCATGCTGCAGTCCTTCCACCAGTCGGGCGAGCAGTTCGAGATCCTCTTCAACAAGGCCAAGTACGCGACCCTCCCGAACGACCTGAAGAAGATCATCGACTACGCGGTGCAGGCCGCGAGCGCCGACATGTCGTGGAAGGCGATCGACCGCTACTCGGCCGACTACAAGGACATGCAGGAGAAGCAGGGCGTGAAGTTCTACAAGACGCCCGACGCGATCCTGAAGCGGCAGCTCGACATCTGGGACGAGGTGGTCACGAAGCGGAGCGCCGAGAACCCGCTCTTCAAGAAGGCGTTCGACTCGCAGAGGGCCTTCGCGCAGCGCGCGGGCCGGTGGCAGGCCGATACGAACGTCGACTTCAAGCTGGCGCTCAACCACTTCTTCGCCGCGAAGAAGACGTAGCCCGCCTTTCGCCTCGCCGGCCGCCCGGATCGCCGGGCGGCCGGACCCTCCACCGCCGGATCGGGAGCGCCCCGATGCAGAAGGTCCTGCTCGGCATCGACAAGATCAGCACCTGGGTGGGCCAGGCCTTCTCGTGGCTCATCGTCGCGCTCACCGCGCTCATGACGTGGGAGATCCTCTCGCGGCGGTTCCTCGACGCGCCGCACGCGTGGACCTTCGACGCGCAGATCCAGATGTACGGGATCCTGTTCATGACCGCGGGCGCGTACACGCTCTCGAAGAGCGGCCACGTGCGCGGCGACGTGCTGTACGGCTTCTTCGCGCCGCGGGTGCAGGCCGCGATCGACCTCACCCTCTACGTCGTCTTCTTCATCCCCGGCATCGCCGCGCTCGTCTGGGCGGGCTGGACCTATGCCGGCGAGTCCTGGTTCATCCGCGAGCGGTCCACGATCATGACCGACGGGCCGCCGCTCTACACCTTCAAGAGCTTCATCCCGTTCGCCGGCGTGCTCATGGCCATGCAGGGGTTCGCCGAGATCACCCGCTGCCTCATCTGCCTGCGGGACGGCGAGTGGCCCTCGCGCATCGAGGACGTCGTCGAGGTGGACGTCGACAAGCTGAAGGCGATGGTGCAGGTGAAGGACGAGGACCTCGCGAAGCTCGACGAGCTCGTGGTGCAGCAGGAGCAGCGGCAAGAGAAGGAGCACGAGAAGAAGAAGGGCGGTGCCGCGTGAAGATCCGGAAGGAGCTCATCTTCGGCTTCACGCTCATGGCGCTCATCGTGCTCGCGACCGCCATCTTCATGCCCGCGCCGTGGAGGTGGACGAACGGCCACTACGGCCTGTTCATGCTCTCCATGGTCGTCGTGACGATCATGCTCGGGTTCCCGACCGCCTTCACGCTCATGGGGATGGGCGTCATCTTCACCTTCGTCGCCTACCGCTCGAACGCGATCTCGGCCGTGGCGCTGCACCAGACGCTCGACCTCATGGTCCAGCGGGCCTATGCGGTGATGACGAACGACGTCCTCATCTCGGTCCCGCTGTTCGTCTTCATGGGCTACCTCGTCGAGCGCGCGAACCTCATCCAGAAGCTCTTCACGAGCCTTCACCTCGCCATCGGCCGCATTCCCGGTTCGCTCGCCGTCGCGACGCTCGTGACCTGCGCCGTCTTCGCGACCGCGACCGGCATCGTCGGCGCGGTCGTGACGCTCATGGGGCTCCTCGCGTACCCGGCGATGCTCCGCTCGAAGTACGACATCAAGCTCTCCGCGGGGGTCATCACCGCGGGCGGCTGTCTCGGCATCCTCATCCCGCCGTCGGTGCTCCTCATCCTCTACGGCGCCACCGCGTCGGTGTCGGTCGTCCAGCTCTACGCGGGCGCGTTCTTCCCGGGCATCATGCTCGCCGGGCTATACGTCGCCTACGTGGTGATCCGCGCCACGATCAACCCGAGCCTCGCGCCGAAGCCGCCACCGGAGGAGACGCGGGTCGACGTGCCCGAGTGGGTGATGCGGCTCACCGGCGGCCGCGACGTGCTCGCCGTGCCGGAGATCGCGCGCTCTCTCTTCGGCGGCACGTCGGGCGTTCCGCGCCGGACGCTCGCCACTCAGCTCGCGATCGGCCTCCTCCCCGCGATCATGGTCCTCGCGCCGCTCGCCGTGATCCACCGGGTCGCGACGGCGCCGGAGGTCGTGGACTCCGGCGGGCTCCAGGAGATGGGCGAAGGCGACCACGGCGCGGACCGTTCCTTCGCGGGCGGCGTGCAGGAGCCGCCCGGCGACGGCGTGGAGGAGCCGCCCGGGACGGAGAAGGCCGCGCCCGCACCCGCACCGAAGGCGGCGGCGCCCGCGCCCGCCCAGGCCGCGGCGGCCGTGCCCTCGGAGCGGCTCGCGACCCCGCGCTGGTTCTGGCTCGTGCTCGCCGTCGGGGTGCTGGGGCTCGCGGTCAACTACACGATCTTCACGTTCGAGCGGCTCCAGATCTTCAAGATGCTCCTCGGCTCCTTCTTCCCGCTCTCTGCGCTCATCCTCGCGGTGCTCGGGAGCATCATCTTCGGCTGGGCGACGCCGACCGAGGCGGCCGCGATGGGCGCGGCGGGTGGCCTCCTGCTCGCCGCCGCCTACCGGCGGCTCACGCTCGGGATCGTGAGGGAGTCGGCGTTCCTCACCGCGAAGACGACCGCGATGGTGTGCTGGCTCTTCGTCGGGTCGTCGATCTTCTCGGCCGCGTTCGCGCTCCTCGGCGGCCAGGAGATCATCGAGCGGTGGGTGCTCTCGCTCCACATGTCCCCGGTGCAGTTCATGCTGCTCGCGCAGTTCATCATCTTCGTGCTCGGCTGGCCGCTCGAGTGGACCGAGATCATCGTCATCTTCATGCCGATCTTCCTGCCGCTCCTCGGGCACTTCCAGATCAACCCGCTCTTCTTCGGCCTCCTCGTCGCGCTGAACCTCCAGACGGCGTTCCTCTCTCCGCCGGTCGCCATGGCGGCGTTCTACCTGAAGGGCGTCGCGCCGAAGCACGTCACCCTCAACCAGATCTTCGCGGGGATGATGCCGTTCATGGCGATCCAGGTGCTCGCGCTCTTCCTCCTGTACATGTTTCCCGGCATCGGGCTGTGGCTCCCGGGGGTGCTCTACAAATGACGGACGTCGCGGCGCTCATGGCCGAGGTAGTCGGCGCCGGGAACGTCGTCACCGACGCCGCCGAGCTCCTCGTCTACGAGGCGGACGGGCTCACGCACGGCCGCACGCGGCCGGCACTCGTGGTCCTCCCCGGCTCCACCGACGAGGTCGTCCGGGTGGTCGCGATCGCGCGCGAGGCGCACATGCCGCTCGTCCCGCGCGGCGCGGGCACCGGCCTCTCGGGAGGCGCGCGGCCGGTCGAGGGCTCCGCGGTCATCTCGCTCTCGCGCATGCGCAGGATCATCGAGGTGGACCTCGCGAACGGCTGGGTCCGGGTGGAGCCGGGCGTCATCAACCTCGACGTGACGCGCGCCGCCGCCGCCGGTGGCATGTACTACGCGCCCGACCCGTCGTCGCAGGGCGTCTGCTCGATCGGCGGCAACGTCGCCGAGAACTCGGGTGGCGCCCACTGCCTCAAGTACGGCTTCACGACGAACCACGTGCTCGCCGCGCGCGTGGTCCTCTCCGACGGGAGCGTCGCCGACCTCGGCGGCCCCGCGCCCGACGCGCCCGGCTACGACCTCCTCGCCGCGCTCGTCGGCTCCGAGGGGCTCGTCGG
>WNGB01003598.1_pt1 | contig 28817 bp, 27 predicted proteins | sample 5400681 | NCBI WGS metagenome assembly WNGB01 (sample SAMN13153367, study PRJNA577476) | soil metagenome | isolation source: 115 cm soil or saprolite under grassland replicate 2 | place: USA:California | collected 2016-06-15
GACCTGGAAGAGTTGCATCAGGAGTTTTACCTTGCGGTCGGTCGCCTGCGGCAGAAGCCTCATTTGGTCCATTCCTGCTTCGCCCAAGCTGGCTTGAAGATCCGATCAGTGTAACCTTCTTTGCGCGGCGGTCAGTAAATGGACATAAACCCACGGATCGCCCGTCCGCTCCGCGCGGAGGCGCTCGAAGAGCGCCAGGCCCTCCCTCACCTCCCCGGCCTTCACCCGCGCCTGGGCGAGGGTCAATCCCAGCTCCGGCCGCAAGGCCCGTACCGTCGCAAAACTCTCCGCCGCCTCGCGCCAGCGCTGCTGCCCCGCCAGCAGGGCCCCCAGCGCCTGGTGCAGCCCGACCTCCCGCGGCCGGGCCCGCACCGCCGCCCGCAGCAGGTCCTGGGCACCCGCAGCGTCCCCCGCCCCGCCCAGGGCCCGCGCCAGCGTCAGCAGACCCAGCACCGGCTCCGCGGACACGTCCGTCGTTGCCGCCAACTGCCGCAGCCGGCCACGGTCCGCCCCCCAGCCGGCGTCGAACGGCACCGGCACCGGCCGCAGCGCCAGCGCCAGCATCCCCAGCGCCCGCTCCCGCTCCAGCTGGCCTCGCGCCAGCATGGCCCGCAGCTCCCGCCGCTTCGAGCCGGGCTCGTCGTCCAGCGCCTGCGCCAGGGCCGCCAGCCGCTCCCACTCCGCCCGGGGCCTGCCCCGGTGGCGGCGCTCGCCCGCCCATTCGTCCAGCGCCGCCACCACCTCCACCACCACCGCCGCCGGCCGCGCGCGCAGGCGCGCCGCCGCCGCGGACGTCGGCGTGGCGTCCACGTCCAGCCCCCAGGCGCGGAACGCCTCCCGGAACTGCTCGTCCGGCGCGGGCAGGGCGACCTCCAACGGCAGCGGCTCGCGCGGGCCGTGGGCTTCCAGCAGCGCCGCCAGCAACTGCCGGTCGCGCGCCGCCGCGGCCGCCTCTTCCTTCACGGTCTGGGCCAGCCCCTCCGCCTCCCGGAGCACCGCGGCCGACGACCCGCTGGCCCGGGCCAGTTCCTCCGCGTGCCGCGCCGCCTCGGTGGCGAGGTGGAAACGGCCCGGGTCCGCCAACGGGGCCTCCTGCGCCTGCTCCCGCAGCAGTCGAGCCTTGCTCATCGCCCCCTCGACGGCGCGGTCCACCTCCTGTCCGCGCCGCTCCCACAGCCAGGCGCCCAAGCCCCCGCCCACCACCAGCAGCAGCAGCGCCCCGGCCAGCCCCAGTTGCACGCGCTGGCGCTTGCGCGTCTCGGCCGCCTTCACCTCCGCCTGCGCCCGCTCCAGCTCCGCCCGCCGCAGCCGCGCCTCGACCGACTCCAGGTAGCCCGTCAGCTGGGCCGCCAGGACCCCCGCGTTCGCCGGCCGGTCCTCCCGCTCCGCCGCCAGGCAGCGCCGGGCCAGCGCCACCAGGTCCGCGTCGGCCCCGCAGGCGTCCAGCCGGGCGAAGGCGTCGGCCAGCTCGCCGCGCGCCGCCTGACTCATCCGCTCTTGCTGGTTCCCGCCGCCGAAGGGGGGCTGACCCGTGAGCAGGTGGCACAGGATGGCGCCCAGGCCGAACACGTCGCAGCGCGCGTCGAGGGTATCGGCCTCGCCGCGGGCCTGCTCGGGGGCCATGTAGCCCGGCGTCCCCAGCACCGTCCCCGCCTGCGTGTCGCCGCCGGCCTCGCTCCGCGTGGGGACGACGCTCCCGCCGTCCGCAGGCGGTCGGCTCGCCGCGTCGGCTTGGGCGGGGGACACCACCTTGGCCAGGCCCCAGTCCATGACCTGGACCTCGCCGAAGGCCCCCACCATCACGTTGGCCGGCTTCAGGTCCCGGTGGATGACCCCCTGGGCGTGAGCATACGCCAGCGCCTGGCAGACCTGCTCGAAGACCTTCAGCAAGCGCGGCCGCTCCTGCTCCGGGCGGGCGCGCTGGGCGAGCAGTTCCGCCAGCGTCCGGCCCTGGACCAGCTTCATGGTGAAGTAGGGGCGGCCGTCCGCGAGCCGGCCCAGGCCATAAACCGGCACGACGCCGGGGTGCTGCAGCCGCCCGGTGATCCGGCCCTCCTCGAGGAACCGCCGCCGCAACTCCGGGCTGTCCCGATGCTCCGCCAGCAGCACCTTGACGGCGACGGCGCGGCCCACCGCGGCGTCACGGCCCTGGAGGACGACGCCCATGCCGCCCTGGCCCAGTTCGCCCTGGACCTCGTAGCCTTCGATCGTCGGCAGCGCCGCGGGCAGGCGGGGCAACCGCCGCGAGCTTACGATGTGCGTGGGGGACTGGTCCTCCTCGAAGACCTCCGCGATCACCGTGGCGAAGTCGGGGAAGCGCCCGGTGTAGTCGCTGAGCGCGGGGCGCTCGCCGCGCCGCTGGCGGTAGGTCACGTCGATCGTCACCAGTTCGGCGAGCAGCGCGGCCGGGTCGGTCAGGTCCGACTCTTGCAGGTAGACCTCCAGCGACGGCGCCTCGCCGGCCTGCAACGAAGCCTCGTAGCGCGAACACAGCTGGTCAACGACGACCTGGGCGTCAAGGCTCAGGACCTCGTAGCGGTCCAGCCAGCGGTCGGTCACGGCTCGACTCCCCACGGCGCGGTCCCTCCGGGAAGTGCCTGTCCGAACCGGCCCCGAAGCGGTCACGGCGGCGCCTCTTTTTCCCAGTAGGAGCGGATGAGCACCAGTTTGCGGCTGACGGTGCGCTCGGTGACGCCCAGCCGCTCGGCGATCTCGGCGCTGGAGTATTCCTCCAGCCGGAGCCGGGCGATCTGCCGCAACTCCTCGCCGGGCAGTTTCGCCAGCAGCGTCTCGAAATGCTCGGCGATGCTGACGACGAACTCCGGGGTCGGCTCGGCGCCGACGATCTCGTCCAGCGCGACGGCCTCGGCGGCCTCGGCGGTGCGCGGCCCCTCGGCGCTGGCGGTGCCGCCGCGCTTCAGCGCCTGCTGGCCGCGGCGCTGCTGGAACGCCTTGCGGGCGGTGAGCGTGACCAGTACTTGCCACAGGTCGTCGCGGTCGTTCAGACGCGGGAAGCGCTGGGCCGCCTGGCAGAAGCTGTGGAACGCCGACAGGGCCACGTCCTCCTCGTCGGCGGCCCGGCGCGAGACGCCGTGCAACTTGCCGCGCGCGAACGTCACGAGGCGGGTGAAGTAGCGCTCCCACAGCGGTTGGGCGGCGGCAAAGTCCCCGCCGCGGAGCAGCGCAATCCAGGTGGTGACGGAGGGGTCGTCGGCCACGTCGATTCTCCCGTTGCCGAGCGATGGGGAGATTATACCTCCCGGTGTGTCTGCTCGCCAGGGTTCTTCGACAGGTCTCTTGCGGAAAGCCGTCGGCCGGCGCGAGGACCGCGGGAGAGCCGCGATTGGCCTTCCCCACCGGAACTTCACCCGCATCACCGTCACTGCCCCCGCTGTCCCGGACAGGAGGGGCTGCGGCACGGCCGCGCTCGGCCGCACGAGGGAGAAGCGATCATGCGCCGCACGTCCTGGTTCCGCCAGCTGTTCGCCGCCCGGCCCGCCGCGCCCGCCTGGGGGGGGAGGCTTGGGAGGCCCACCAGAGGCCGGCGGTGTTCATGGTCAACACGCGGGTGGATGAGAACAACGGCTTGGGCGTCGGCCACGTCTCGTTGCGCGAGGCCACCGCCGAGGCCAACGCCCGGCCTGGGGCCGACGCCATCCCGTTCAGCGTCACCGGGGCTATCCGACTGGGGGGAACCCTGCCCGACCTGAGTACCGACAGCGCCAGCACTGGCCCGGGGCTGACCGGCTCACGGTCCGCCGCGACAGCGACTTCACCGACCTGCCCGACGACTGGGAGACCCCGACCGGAGGCGGTCTGCACCTCATCACCCAGGTCCAGGTGGACGCGCTGGGTTGAACGACCCGCGAAAGCCTCCAACACCCAAGTTCTCTCGGGTGAGTTCAGCGTGCGGACGTTCGGATTCGTCCGCCGCGTCGTGGCACAACCTGCGCGTTCGCCTACTTTGTGGCCACTTGCCGCAACAACCTATCTGTTAGTTCCTTACGGTGATCCCGAGCAGAACCGGCTCCCCGAACAGGGGCGCCAGGAGTGCCATTTCCCGCCATTCGGCCATCGCGCTACCCCTCCCCTTTCGTTGAAGGGGACGAGCCGGGCAAGGGGGAAGCGCCCCGGCAGATTCGCTTTCGGGTCCGGGTAGGCGTTAGAATTGGACGACGTCTGCAGGACGACTTCCTGACCTCCGGCGAGGAACTGGGTATTCTGTTGGCGCAGTGAACGGTGCGCAGCATGTGCAGAGGCCCCCCCTTTCGGGGGTCCCGGGAACAGCGTCCTCCTGATCGAGCACCAGATGGACGTGCTCCGGCAGGCCGACTGGCTCATCGACCTCGGCCCGGAAGGGGGCAACGCCGGGGGGAAGTGTTGTGTGCGGGGCCACCGCAAGCATTGAACAACTGCCAGCGGAGTATCACGGCGCGGTGGGTGTAACCGTTCGCCCGCGACACGGCCCGGCAATGCTTCCGGGTCGCGTGCGTCACCGGTTGGTTCGGTGGGCCATCATGACGGCGTTTCTCGTTCAGTCGGGCAAGTTGGCGTTGGTGTTGTGCCGGGAGTGCTGGCGTTCTCAAGCGCACGGATGCGTCTCGCGAGGTGACCAAGAGTGCCAGCAGTTTGCACGCCGTGCGAAAACGCTGCTCGAAGTCAGTGCTGGCCAGATCCTTCCCAAGGGTGGTCAGAGCGGCGGAGAGTGAGTCCTGGATCTGATTGATGGTGGCATCGACGACTCGCCCACAGGCATCAGAAAAGGCATCGCGGAACTCTGGCTCCTTCAGCCATAGCCACCCTCTGAGCGTGCTGAAGCCAACCCCCGCCTTCTCCGCCGCCTTGACGATGCTCAGTTCGCTCAACAAGGCGATGAGTGCCCCGTGCTGCTTGGGCGTCAACAACTGGTCGCCCTGCTCCGGCAGCGGCGTGTCACTCTGCTCGGCCACCGGCGTATCGCTCTCCTCGGACATGGAGCCTCCCCCTTGGCGGAAACTGGCGGAAAGTAGCGGTGCTCCGGGCAGGCCGTCCGCTCCGCTATACGCCGCCGACACCCATGCCCCCGTAGTATGGTGTGCTACGGGCGCGCCACCAGCTCCGCCCTCACTCTATTGTAGCGCCGCCCGCGTGCGGCTCCAGATCATTGCACGCTCCGAAAATGCACGGAAATGGACGGAAATGGGCGCCGGAAGCCGTGCCGCGTGCCCGCGTATGGCTTCAGATCGCCATTGCCGACCCACCACTGTCACCTACGCGCAAGCTGACGCATCCTGCCACGCCGAGACTGTCCACTGCCCGTCGTGAATCAAGAAACGGACGGAGGCCGACTCTGGCTCGTCCGGCAGTTGGTCCCAGGGCTTTCTCGCTGGCCATCGCTGTTCTCCGGCACGACCGCCCGCTCCGGGCCTCTGCTGACGACGGTCCCCCGCTAATTCCACCTTATCGCCTCTTCGACGAAAACTCTACTAACTTTCCTGATTTTCCGTCACGCTCACAGGGTCGCCTGTTCCGTCGCCTTGGGGCGTTCGCCGCCGCGTATGCGCCGTGCAACCGCAGGCCCGGGGCAGTAACTCTCGACGGAGCGTCTCACAGTGGTCCGGTCCCTGGCGTTCGCGACTCCGCGTACCATCCAGCACGATCCCAACTCTCCACGCGCAACGGCAGCACGCGCCGCCACGACTCCCGCAGTTCCATGCGGCGCTTGCGCAACAGATGCACAAACTCCGGCGTGAGCGCGATCTCCTCGGCAATCAACAACTGGATGATGTCCTCCTGGGCGACCTCCGCCACCGTCAGGCTTCGTTCGCGGCCAACGAACACTTCGCCCACTTTGCCAGGCCCTGCCCAGGCATACCGCGATCGATTGAACAGCTGCATCCACAGCGACAACCAGAGGCCAATCTTGCGGAACTCGGTGGTCCCGCCGTGCATGCGCACCTCCAGCGTCTGAATATCGTGGTAGTATCGAGTCAGGTTTACGGTTCGGTAGCGGCTGTCCCCTTGGCAGAGGAAGGTCGGCAGGTAGAGACGGTCGGCATCACCCAGTGCTCGCAACGGTTGACAGTATTGGTTCCCTTCACGCTGGCTGTAGGTGTTCTCCGCGTCGTCGTAGGGATAGAGCCTCGACGGCCCGGTCAAGGTGAAGAGGCCGGACTCGACGCGCTGGACGCGCCTCACGAAGCCGCGCAGTCGCTCGTTGGTATCCAGTCGTGTCGCCAGGGTGATGTGCAGGCCCGTGCGATAGTTGATGCGCAGGCGGTCAGGGTGCTCGGCGACCAAGGCCGTGACCCCATCACAGACCCGGCGCAACTCCTCAAGACCCGCGCTGTCGAGAAGGATCGGACTGACGATCTCATAGCCGGCGGAACGGTCATCGGTCACCCGCCAAGTAGTGAGGTCGGTGCCTCGGTGAAAGCCGAGCGGCCTCGGCCAGACGGGTGCCGTGGCCGTCTCGCGCAACCGTGCGATAATCAGGTTGGCCGTCTTGGTCCACTCCCTTCCACGACAGGGGACACCGTTGGGGCCGGTAAGCTCGATCTCCACTCCGAACGTCTGGCCGAGGGCAATCACCAGGGGACCGACACCGGGGAAGAACACCTCCTCAAACCGTGGGGCATCTGCGGGGTCGTGGTGCCTGGTGACCGGACGGTATCCACTCGGCCGTGGCGTGAGCCGGGGACTGCTGTCGTCGAGTACCGTTCCGGCGCGGATCGGCTGGTCGGCGAGGTGCGAAAGATTGTCGCGACAATCGACGATCCAACACCAATCCTTGTTGAGGGCCTTGCGCCTGCCACGGCCGATCATTTGCGTGAGCAACGTGTGACTGCGAGTTGGCCGGGCGAGGAAAACGGCGTCGATCTCTGGGATGTCGATGCCCTCGGTGAGCATCGCCACGTTGACGAGCGCGCAGAGTCGGCCCTGTCGAAACCGTTTGATCGCATCGTCCTGTGCCGCTCGCCCCATGCCGCAGTGGATGACCGCAGCGGCAACGCCATGCCGGCCCAACAGCTGGGCCAAGGTGACGGCGTGCTCGATATCGCAGGCGAAGATCAGACTGCGATGGTACAGCCCATCGCGTCGGCCACGGAGCAGTTCCTCGATGATGAGTTGATTGCGCGCCGCATCGACAGCGAGATCGCGCAGGGACGCTGGCGCATAGTCCTGCTGGAGGATCTCGGGACGCCACGCGGTCTGGGTGGGGATCTCGCGGAGCTTCGCCCGAGCCAGCACCGTCCCTTCGAGTGCGGTGGCTGACTGGCGATAAGCGATCTGAACATCACTCCCGACTGGGGGGTCGCGCTCAAGCCATATATCACCGCGATACCCAGGTAGTCCTGCCGAAATCGCCGTCCCAGGGAGATGTGGATCCCCCAGTGGACCTCATCCCAGATCACCGCCAAAGAGGGGGATGGATGCGAGGGGCTGGGTAGCTCACCACGACGGGCCGACCAGGTGTGCAAAGTAGTGAAATACGCCCTCCCCTGTCCGTCGTCTGGTAACTCCCTCAAGCAAGTGCCCTCGCCACCGATCCGTCGTAGCTCGCCGGCATACTCCGGCCCAATAGCAGCGAACTGGTCGGCCGCCTGCTTGAGGAGGTGCCAGCTTTGTGTGATCCAAAGGATGCTGTACCCTTGCCTCAGCAGATACACAGCGAGTGTGATGCCGATCCGCGTCTTGCCGCTGCCAGTGGGCAGTGCTGCGATGTGGATCCGCGTGCGCTGCTCGTGGCGTGCAGCCATTGACCGCACTGCGTCTCGCTGGTATGGCCGTACCGGAAAACGGTCGAGGATCGTATCGACTGGAGAAGGGGAGGTCAGCGGGAGTGCCTCGCCGCTGCTGGGCGGATACGGTGGCACTCTGGCTTCGCAGGTCGTCGATGGCATAGACTCTCCTGATTGTGCGTTCGGTTGTTCCAACTAGAGCGGTTCGCAGTCGCCTGGGATACCAACCCGAAGCGTCAGCGAGGCTTCAGCGAGAACCTCGCTGACGCTTCGGGTTGGTAGCGTGCGCCATCCGACTACGAACCGCTCTAGGACCGCTCATTCGGTTGGGCGGTGAAAGGGCAGCCATCACAGAGGGCGAACAAGGTCAAGCATCGATTGGGGGTCGCCGAGCCCTGCCGGTGGCCATTGTTCCCCCCTATCAATTCCGGTCCGACGCCAGCAACCCACGATGACCCAGGTCGCAGACGGTGGCCCTCAGTTCCTGCAGACGCTCCCAGACCACCTCGTTGAGCAGCGCTGGCAGTCGCCGTCTCGTCACCAGAACGGCCCTGCCCCTGCTGCACTCGACGATCATGCCGTGCCTGGCCAGCACGTTCAGCAGTTCGGTGGCGGGCATGCCCATCAGTTCGTCGTGTTCAGACGGGCTCATGGATCGTAGACTCCTCAGCTCGCCGGACCCGTGAGGCCAGCCTTGATGCGCTCGGTGATCTCCAACAACACCTGCTTCTGATCTTGGAGCAAGTCCAGGACATCCCAACCGCGCGCCGCCTCTAACTCGTGGTCGCGGAGATAGTCCTTGGCGATGCCGAGGGTGTTCGCCGCCAGAGTCAAGAACAACGGCGGCGGTCTGCCGCGAAAGTCCTTGCTCTTGATCCGCTCCACCGTGGCGTGCAGGTCGGCGAGCAGGTGTTCGGCCGCTGCCTGGTCCCAAACGAACGCAGACGCCGGGGGCGGTTGCTGGGCGCGGGTTTCGCTGCTGGGGACGACCCGACCGTCTCGTGGGACGCGTCGAATGCCCAGGACAGAGCGTTTTTCGCCGGAACCGAGCGTCACCACGACCGAACAAAGCTCCACGATCCCACGCTCGTGCAGGCGGCACACCAACCACTCGGCGAGGGGCCTGGGCATCTCCACGCTCTCCACCAACTGCCGGAAACCAGCTCCTCCGCCATCAGGATCAAGGCGGTCCAGCGCCCGGAGTACCACCACGTCGTGGGCTCCGTCTGGCTCCGGATGCTGACCGTGCCTGGCGGTGTCCCGCTGTTGCGACCCTGCCCCGACCTTGTCCCAGGGGGCCGATGCGTGACCACCCACAGGGGTCGCAGGCGGTGTGGCCAGCAGCGGCAACACCTCGGCCTTTCGGGCGAGCAGAGCACGAGCCAGTTCCTCGGCGCTCTTGGAGCCACGCACCACAAGCCGGTCGCCGTCGACCGAGACCTTCAGCCCAGCGGTCGATGCGAGCGTCAGGAGAGTCGCTGCAGACACATCACAGGCGTTCGTGCCAGTCGCCATTGCATTGTCCTCCTCGCCGCAGACCTACCGCAGACCTTTCGCCAAGGTCTGCAGAACTCAAACCCCACGCTGGTATTGTCTTCCGTCGCGAACGCAGACCTTGCAGACCTTTCGCCTATCCCCCACGCCACTGCGCCCCTCAGTAACACCAGGATGCAATTTTTTTCCTGCGCCCGCGTAGGCATTCCTCCAAGGTCTGCAAGGTCTGCGGTTGATTTACAAGTTATTCTCCTACAAACACTTGCGCCGTGCAGACCTTGGAGCAAGGTCTGCGGTAGGTCTGCGGCAACCTGTGACCGAACCAATTACCCAGACCATTCGCATTCCCCATCCCCTCCATCTGCCGGAGAGCGACTATCCTTTTGTGACGGCGGCTCGACCCTCACCAGCTTGTACCTCCTAAGATTCGCGTGGTCGGCTTCGGGTAGGCAGCAGATCCGATACTCCCCGATCACGCGGTCCGCTGCCTTGCTCAGGGCCTGCCCGAGGCGGGTACGCTCGCTCCGAGACCCCTTGTCGCCGAGAACGGCATCCAGCAACTCCTCAGAGGTCGCGAGAGCGTACAATTCCTTGACCCCGACCGTGTCCTGTCCGTGCCTTGCCCACCAGGCTGCCACGAACGCAAGCCACTCGCCCCCCGTGTCTGCCGCTGTGGCCCGGAACTGTTTGGCGTTGCCGAGCAAGCCCGGCACCCCAGCCACGTCGAGGATCCCGCCGATTACCGTTGTCCAACTCTCAAACATCCCGAGCGTTTGCTTGCCGCCGGGCCTACCCTCGGCGATCCAAGCCCGGCAGAGCGTCAGCGCGGCCCAGACCAAATGGCCGCGATTCTCCTTCGCCCACTGAATCAGAACATTTTGCAAAGGTGGTCGTAAGTGGTTGGTAAATAAGGCTTATCTGAGCAAGATCAGCTGGCAGCCGCACAGAAGCGCCGAACTTTCGGCGCGGCAATGACTTCCGCAGCGATCCCTCAAGAGCCATAAGGACTTACGACCACCTTTGCAAAATGTTCTTGAGTACCGGGGGCGGATCACCCGCATCGTCGATCAGGTACGGTTTGGCGAGGATCCAGTAGAGATGGACGCCGTGGCCGCTGTTGACGACGATGGACGGCCAGGGCAAGCCAGCGGCTTTGCAGCGCTTCAGCGCCTCCTCGGGTGCGCAATGGTCGAGATCGGCCCAGAGCACTCGCACCATGCGGATTTGCCAGGCGAGGTCGTACTGCTGGCCCCCTCTGAATCGCGGGCAGACGCCGAAGAACAGGTTCGCCTTGTGCTCGTTGGCGACGGCTTGGAGGTGACCCCACACCTGGGGACGGACAAGGTCATTGGCACGGTGGTGGCCGATCTCCTTGTACACCACCTGGCTTCTCTTCTCGCCACCCTCCGTCCACGTCTCGATGGGGCGAAGGAGGATAAGATCCTTGGGCCGGAACAGGGCGTCCACGAACCGCTGCACGTTCCCGGGGACGGCAAGCGGACCGCCTGGCGGTGCCCCAGCGCCATTGCTGCCCGCGTGAGACGCGCTGCTGTCGCCTGGCACACCGTTGCTGCTCGTCGTGCAGCCCTGCCCCCTGGGATTGTCCGTGGGCGTGACGATATTGGGATGGACTTGATCGCTCGATTCGGCCATACTTACACCATCCTGCGATGGATAACCTGCGGGACTGCTCGTTCACACGGCCGGCTGGGCGGCAACCCACCGGCCCTTTTCTTGCGCTCCCAACTCATGCTGGCTTTTCGTTGGTGGGCTCTCCGCCACATGTGCTGATAGTTATGCGTCTCGCCTCCGCAACCGCAGTTTTTCCGGGCCGCGGTGAAGCAGATGGACGCCTGTCCCCCTGCTTTTCAGCAAGAACGGCGGAGAACCCGTTGGTGCTGTCCGCATCCGACGGCAAGTAGCCGGCAGCGCGAAGGGCCGCCTCGACCTTGGGCAGGTCGGCCGCAGCAACCACGCGGTACGCTCCGAGTCGTGGCGCAGGCGGCAGCAGTGGGCCAAGATGGCGTCGTAACTGTTGAGCAGCCCTTGCGTAGCCACCAGGAATTCACGCGACCGGATCCCAGGGCCGACCACCACCTCGACTGTGAGTCTGCCTTCGAGGGAGCACACTGGATTGCCAGCCTCGGGGTTGAGCAACTTCTCCACGCCCACAGCGCCATTCAGCACGATGAGCAGTGCCTCACCGCACGCGGCATAGGGCCACGCCTGGTCAGCGATGGGCAAAAAGGTCCGAAGTTTCCTCGCCCACTCACCCGCTGCGCGTGCGATGGTCAGCAGGTCGCCCAGTTGCTGGAGGCGGTCGGGGTCTGAGTGACGGATTGTCGAATCTGCCATCGCCGTGGTTCTCCTGTCGCGGCGCACCCCGGACGAACCGGGCGCGGCCTCGGCGACAAGCGCGTGTGCGATTATCGAGATATTAGCGGTCCGTCATTGCTTCCCAGGCGGCACGGCCAGCCCGCGGTCCGTCACGCCAGGGGCGACGGATCGCAGGCTAGCCAGGGGCTGACCAAGGCAAGGGGTCACGCCTGGACATCGTCGGCCGAGGGCATCTGTTTGGCCTTGTCGATAATCTCGTCCATGTTGGCACTGATCCCACGAACTGCTGTGTGCAGATCGTCGAGACTGTTGGCCGAGGGGATGCGCTCCTCCTTGGCAACGAGGTCGTCCAGGATGGAGTTGATGCCAGCGGCGGTGCTGGCCAGTTCCCCCAACTGGTCAATCGAGGGGAAGTCCTCGGCGTTCCACAGCTCCTTGATGCGGATCATGGCGGCCTCAACGGCCTCCAGTTCCTGTCGCAGTTCTCGCGCGTCGTCGAGTTTCAAGGTTCGCTTCCTTTCGTGACTACCACGGCGGTGGAATGGCGGCCAACGGCGTCGTGGCACCGCCGCTGACCGTGTTTGTTTCGGACATAAGAGAGGCGATTTAGACGTTGTTGGTGGCGCCGCTGGCACGGGGGGCGGACCCCTCGTCGGGTGTCTTGTCCCCAGTGGCCATCTGGGCCAGCATGGCGGCCCGTGCCCGGCGGACGAGCAGGAGCATGGCGGCCACAGCGTCCTCGTCGAGGATGCCGCCACTGCCGTCAGCGCCCGGCCTGGGCGGCACCCGCCGCACCCGCATCTGGGGGCGGTCAGGCGGTCGGCGCATGGGCACCCTCCAGGCGACGGCTCTCCAGCCACGCGATCACCTCGAGCTCGTCGTAGACGTAGCGCTTGCTGTGGAGCCGGTACGGGCGAGGGAACTCGGGGTTGGTGGTGCGGTAGCGGATCACGGTCTGCACCGACAGGCCGACGAGTGCGGCCACCGCTGCCGTGGGGATTTTCTTGCCCGACCTGGGACTGGGGGCTGGGTCAATCTTGACGACCACTGCGAATTCCTCCGGTCTGGGGTGGACGGAGGACGTGCTGGTCGGCTATGTTTGGCAGACCAGTACGCTCTCCGGGTGTACTGGGAACCAGGGCGGCCCGTCACTCCCGTGAGAAGTAGCGGCGGGTTCGCCCTGCCCATCGAACTCATTCCTGCGGCCGATGCCGCCAACAAAAAAAAAGCCGCGCGCCAGGAGGCCGTCCAGACAAGGAAGCACGAGCATGCCCCATGCGACGGGACACGCCCGGCGTGTCGAGGGTCCATCCCCCTCGACCGCCGTTTCCTTTCCAGAAGAACTCGTGGCGCGCGGCTTTCAGCGTCCGCTGCTGCGGAACACTATGCAGACGGCCTACCCAGAGGTTCAACTCTTAGCTTTTGCATGCCTTTTACAAGGCAGCGGCCAACCCCGGGTTCAGCCGGCTGTTGAGGTCGCGCACTGAAGGTGGCAAGGCAACAGCAAGAAGCCCCTGCCACCCCCAAGACCGAACAATTTTACTCGCGCTCTCGACATTTTGCAATACGTCTTGAGCGCTGGTACGACGCAGGGAGGCCATCAACAGCTTTGCCTTGCCAAGTCGTCTGTCGTACAAAGGGCTGAGGAACTCCTCTGGCCCTTTCGCCACAAGTACAAGGCGGTACCGACCATGGCGCGCCGTGAACTTCCCCCCCGGAGGTCTTTCTCCAGCTGAAGGCCACCGACCGCGTGCAACTGGTGGCCAAGGGCAAGTTCATCGGCTTTCGGCTCGACCGCGCTGACCTGCACTCCTGGTTGACCGAATTCCAGCCGGTGATCCTCGTGGTCTACGACGCCCCTGGCGATCGGGCCTACTGGCTGTACGTGCAGGCCTACTTCGCGAAACTGCCCGGTCCAAGTTGAACCGGGCAGGGAAAACGGTCACGGTACGGATCCCAAAAACTAACATCCTGGATCCCGACGCGATCCGAACCTTCGCCCGCTATCGGGATCTCATTGTGGCGCAATTCGAGGGGAGGGTCAGCCATGAGGAATAACGCCGTTCCGTTCACCGCCCTGCAGCGTGTCCTTGAGGGACTTGGCTTCGTGAGGAAAAAGGTCGGTGGCCCGCAAGTGGTGTTCGAGCATGCTCCCTCGAACACCCTGTTTCTCTTCCGCGCCTACAAGCCCCGGGACCAGGTTACTGCGGCCGACCTCATCGAAGTCCGCAAGATCCTGGACGAGAAGGGGGTGATCGATCCGGAGGCCCTTGCGGAATTGCTCCACCAGCCCTCGGTGTAATCGGGGAGCAACCCAGACTGGCTCCGCACCGGCGCGCTGCGTCGGAGAGCCAAAGGTGTCAGGATTCGCGCATCGGTTCCTGACGGCTTTGCCTCTCCCCTTTGTCTACTCGACCTTCTCCGGGCCGTGAACCAACTCGGCGGCGATGCCGAAATGGTCCGATGGGTAGAGCCTGGCATCATTCGTCGCGGGCTTGGTCAGGATCAAGCGGCAGTCGCGAACAGTCAGATCGCGCGAAACGAAAATGTAATCCAACGTGCCGCGCCAGCCTCTCAGCGAGCCATGCACCCCCAAGTTGACCAGCCACCGCGCCAGCCTTCGCCACAGAGGCTTGCGCTTCCGCAGGGGTGTCGGACAGGTATATTCCGGCTCGCAAGTGTGGCAAGCGGCGTAGGCCGAGACGAAGCGACTCCGCATCAACGCCATCTCCGGCGTGTCGGGCGTCGCGTTGAAGTCGCCCACGGCGACGATGGGCGTCTCCGGCGGGAGGCGGCCGAGCCATTCGAGCAGCAGCCGGATTTGCGCCTCGCGCAGGGGAGTCGGTCCCGGTCGCCAGTAGTAATGCCCGTTGCAAAACACCAGCGGGCGCTTGTCGATCTCAACCTCCACGTACTGCGCGACCCGCGCCTGGCTGCGCAGATCCAGTTGCTCTTGTCGCAGGAACGGATGGCGGCTGAGAATGCCGAGGCCCCACTCCGCTCGTTGGCCCAGAAGATTGGCGGGAGTGGGAGCGAGGAAGACGTGCGGCATGCCGAGTTGCTCGGCCAGCCAGGGACCGGCACCGTCGCGGAGGTTGACCTCTTGCAGCCCGATCAGGTCGGCCTGTTCCGCCGCCAGACCGTCCACCAACAGCTGCCGGCGCCGCCCCCAGCTATCCGGCTCCCGCGGATCGAACAGGACATTGATCGTGACGATTTTCACCACGGCGCGAGATCCCGGCGTTACTGCTTTGCGAAGTCGATCGGCCAGAACAGGCCGCAGGAAAAACCGCCATCGACGAACAACTCCTGGCCCGTCATGAACGCCGACGCCTCCGACGCCAGGAAGATCGCCGTGCCGACCAGGTCCGACACCTCGCCAAGTCGCCCCAGCGCGGAGTTGGCACGGCCCCACTCCTGCATCGCCGGCTGCGACCAGAGTTTGCGCGTCAGGTCGGTGAGGATGAAGCCCGGCGCAATGGCGTTGACGCGCACGCCGTACCGGCCCCACTCCATCGCCAGCGCCCGCGTCATCTGGCCCATCCCGCCCTTGCTGATTGCGTAGGGCAGCACTCCTTTCAGTGGCCGATCGTTGTTCAGCGAGGTGATGTTGATCTGGTTGCCGCGGCCGCGCTCGATCATGGGCTTGCCGGCCGCCAGCGCCAGCAAGAATGGCCCCTTCAGGTTGATGTCCACGATGAAGTCGTAATCCGCCTCGGTGAGTTTCTCGGCGGGCATGCGGCGATTGACGCCCGCGACATTCACCAAGGTGTCGATGCGGCCGAAGTCGGCGAGCACCGTCTGCACCAGGCGGGTGATCGCTGCCGGGTCGGCCACGTCGCAGACGAGCGGCCGCACCACGCCTCCGGGTGGACAGATGGCGCGGGCGGTCTCTTCCAGCGTGGCCGGATCGCGGCCGGTGATGATGACGGTCGCGCCGCGCCGGGCGAAGCCCTCGGCGAGGCCGCGGCCAATGCCGCGACTACCGCCGGAGACCAGCACGACCTGCCCGGCAACGGAGAAAAGTTCGTCGTTGTGCTCAACGCCTTGCGGCATGACTGAGTTCGCCTTTCTCCTCACGGCAGCGTATGAGGTGCCAGCAGCTCGAACGGGGGACAGGGGATGTTCCGCAAAATCCAGTACGTGACCACGATGCCGAAGAGGGTGTAGATGGTCCAGGCGGGGAGCCGCCAGCCGGAGCCGGTCCGCGGTTTGCCCACGTTCCACAGGCAACGAATGCCCCAGCAAACGAGGAACGGAAGGGCGAGCAGCAGCAGCACGTTGAACGCGGCGGCCTGCCGCACGTTGCCGTGGACCAGAGCGTGCAGGCAACGGGTCGAACCGCACCCGGGACAGTATAGCCCGGTCAGGGAATGGAACAGGCAGCGCGGGTAGAGCGAGCCGGGCCCCGGCGGGATGCAGTACAACACCGCCGCTCCCCCGGCCAGGATGGCAGCGACCGTCACCAACAGCAGCAGACGCATCCGCTTCCTCAAGGTGGCCCTGCTAGTTGGGAGCCCGAAGCGCCAGCGCGGGCCGTCCTCGCTGGCGCTTCGGGCTCCCCAACCGAACACCTGCAACCGGCGATCTCAGCGCTCGGGCTTCTTACCGATACAATAGAGATACGCATTCGAGCGAATATAGATCCGTCCGTTGCTGATCGCGGGGCTGGCGTTGAAGATGCTGTTGTCGCCCGCGAAGTCGAAGTGCGCCAGTTGCTCGAACTTGCCACCGCCCTGGAGCACGTACAGGCCATCGAAGCGCGTCAGGGCAAACACCTTGTCGCCGGCGCTCACCGCGGAGACGTACTCGTTGAGGCCGCTGTAGAGTCGCTCTCGGTACGCGATCTTGCCGTCCGACGCACGCAGGGCAACGGCAGTGCCGCTCACCCAGCACAGGTGATCGCCGCTGAGCACCGGTGAGCTGATCGTCGTCCCCGCGCGCTGCTTCCACAGGACGTGTGTGTTCGTCACGTCGCCGCGGCCGCCCGTCTTGATCGCCATCGCCTGCGCCTGGGCCGTCGGGCCGCCCCCACCGACAATGTAGACGATGCCGTCGCGCGCCACCGGCGTCGAACACGTGTAGCCGAAGCCGCCGCTCTTGCCGATGCCCTGGCAGTGCCATAGCTCCTTGCCCGTCGCGGGTTCGTAGGCCACGATTTTTCCCTGTAAACTCAGCACCACCTCATGCTTGCCGTCCTTCGTCTCGACCACGAGGGGCGAGGTCCAGCAGTCGCTGAGACCGCGGACGCGCCACACTTCCTTGCCGGTCATCTTGTCGAGCGCCACCACCGAGTGGCTTTCAATCGCGGCGTTGACGATCACCAGGTTCTTGAACAGGACCGGGCTGGAGCCCGTGCCCCACTTGTTCGCCGTGGTGCCGACGCTGGCCTGCCAGAGTTGCTTGCCGGACAGGTCAAAGGCGATCACGCCTGTCTTGCCGAAGAAGGCGTAGACGCGCTCGCCGTCGGTCGCCGGCGTGCTTGTGGTGTAGCCGTGCTCGCGGATGAAGTCCGTCCAGGCCGCCTCCGGCAACTTGGGCTGGATTTCCTTCTGCCAGGCGACGGTCCCCTTCTCGCGGTCCAGGCAGACGACGAGCAATTTCAGCTGCTTCTGGTCGCCGGTCGCCGCGCCCTTGCCGAAGCCGCCCTTCCCAAAGCCTCCCTTACCGAAACCGCCACCCATGCCCTTGCTGAGCGTCGTGCCGTAGCCGGTGTAGCAGGTCAGGAGCACCTTATCGCCGGTCGTGATCGGGCTCGACGCTCCGGGACCGGGCAGCTTGATCTTCCACAGGATATTGTCGCGGCTCCACTTCACCGGCAAGTCCTGATCGTCGGCGACGCCGCCGTGCGCACCCCGAAAGCTCGGCCAGTCGGCGGCAGCGAGCGAACCGAGAAACGCGGACACCGAAACCAGCGCGGCAAACCCGAAACGACATGCAGCGTTCATGGCAAAACCTCCCTTGGGGCAGATGCGAAACCCCTCCCCCCAGCCCCCTCCCCGAAACGGAGAGGGGGAGAAGAAGAGTCGTCTTGCTTGCTCCCCCTCTCCGTCCGCGGTTGTGGCACGGTCTCCTGACCGTGCCACGGGGACTGACCGGAGGTCTCCCGCTACTCCCGGAGACCTGCGGTCAACAGCAGTGGCACGGTCAGGAGACCGTGCCACAACATGCGGGTTCGCGTAAGGAGTGCTAACCCGCAAGCGGCTGACAGCTTACTTCGACTTCCTCACCTCGACAGCGTAGACGTGCGTCGGGCCGTGGATATTGGATCGGAACACAATCCACCGGCCATCGGGCGTAAACGTGACGTTCGGCTCGGTCTTGTAATTGTGGCGCCCGAGGTCCACCAGTTTTTCCGCCTCAAGAACGCCGTCTTTCGGAGTAAACAGATAGATCCACTGGCCATTGCCGGGAGCCGCGACACTGCTCGGCCCGCCGCCATCGCCGGCGAACCACTTGCCGTCGGGCGAAACATTGAAATGCACCGACCAGTGTTCGCGGGCTACCTTGTAGCGTATCTCCTTGCCGCTGGCCACGTCCACCCCAGCCAGCCAGAACACCTTGCTCCGCGGCGTCTGCAGGTCAAACCAGACCGTCTTGCCGTCGGCGCCGAAGAACTCGTGACCCCAGATTTCCATGTCCATCGTCCGGCTGTGCGTCTTACGCAGGCCGGTGCCGTCGGTGCGGATCGTCCAGACGCGATCGACCTCGTGCCAGGGGCCTTCGTGACAAAACAGGATCAGGTGCGGATCGGTCGGCGAAAACTGGACGTGATTGAGCCAGTCCGTCGCGGGATGGAAGCGCTTGACCGCACCGCTCTTGATCTCGACAGTGTAAAGCACCATCGAACGGCCGCCGGCGGTGAAGCCTTTCTTGCCCTTCGGTGCGGTCGGCGGCGGCTTCGGCTTCTCGACGTTGCCGCCCTTGTCCGCCACCTCCGCTTTCGCCTTGGGGTCGTGAGCACTGCCGGCCAGCAGCGTCTCGTCGGCGTTGACGGCGAGGCCCGAGCCGTTGCGCCATTCCGAGGGCAGCTCCCCGATTTTCCGCGTGGCGCGGGTGTCGAGGTGCGTCGCGTAGATGGAGTTGCCGCGCAGGTAGAAGATCTGCCGTGTCTTCTTGCCGACGACGACGTTGCCGGCGCGGCCCTCCACGACGATTTCCAGCTTCGGCGGACTCTTGCCGAGCGTGGTCAGGTCGAGCGCGGCCAGGCCGCCTCGGGTCGAGATGACCATCTTGTCGCCGCTCGCCGTGTAGGCGTTCTGGTGGAAGTAGAAACTGGAGCCGCCGGAGTCGCCCGTGAGCCGGATCACCCGATGCCCCGTGGGCTCGATCCAGTCGGCCGGCGCTCCCTTGGCGGGCTGCGCTGCCTCCGCGTGCGGAGCGAGCGCGGCGAACACGCAGCCAAGGAGAGCAAGCGAGCAACGAAGGCAGTTCATTGGGGCCTCAATGGTTGTCAGCGCTGATGTTGGCGACCGTCGCAATCTCGCACCAATAGAAACACAGCATTGCAGCGAAGGTCTCGCTGCTGCTTGATTTGCTCTCCCTGCCGTGCTACGCTGACAGGTCGATCGGCCCGGTTGGATTCCGTCACCCTGGGCGTCTTGTAGAAAACGCCTCGGCCCTGTAGGTGGCGGTAGACAACCGCTTCAGGAAGGGGACCATCGATGGCACGCACCTCGCGCGTTGGGTTGCTCCTGGGGACGGCGCTGGCGCTCGCAACGGCCGGCGCGTGGCCCGCAACAGGCCAACCACCCGCTGACACCGCCAAACTCACCGCGCGCTTCAGCCACATCATCACGCTGCCCACGAACGAAGCGCTGGAAACGAACCTGGCAGTGGCTCCGGATTACCTTGGGGCGAAGGATTGGGGCAAGGCCATCCATGTCCTGCAGTGGATCCTCGAAAACGCCGAGGACGCCTTCGTCGCTGTCAAGCGCCCCAGGGCGGACGGCAAGGACACGATCGGCTGGGTCAGCGCCCGTAGCGAGGCGCGCCGCCTGCTTGCCACCCTGCCCGAGCAAGCCCTGCAACTTTATGAATTGACACACGGCGCCAAGGCTGCGAACCTCCTCAACGCGGCGAAGCAACGCGGGGACGTGCTGCAGATGGCACTCGTCGCCCAGCGCTACCCGCACACGCCCGCCGGACGCCAGGCCGCCGACCTGCTCGGCACCTACCACCTCGACCGCAGCCAGTACGCCACCGCGGCCCGCTACTTCGGCCCCCTGCTGCAAGGCCCCGATGCCGCCCGCGTGGCGCCGTTGACACTCTTCAAGGCAGCGCTCGCGTTCCGCCGCGCCGGCAATCTGGAACGCGCGGAGGCGATCCAGAAAACCCTGTGGGCCAGTTCCCCCAAGGGCGTGCAGTTCGGCGGCCGCCTCGTGAGCATCGCGGAGTTGAAAAAGGAACTCGCGCGCGAAGTCGCCCCCCCTGGCGGGGCCGCCGCCGCGCGCGACTGTCTCGTCTTCCGCGGGAACGAGAGTCGGGCGGGTCTGGGCAGCGGCGAGGTCGCTGCCGAACTGAAAACGCGCTGGCAGCAACAAACCGTTCCCCCCGGGCGTGCGCGCGGCTGGATCGACAGCGCACTCCAGCAGCACAAGGGACGCAGCCTGACGCCGTTTCCCGCCGCCATCCCGCTCACGGTGGACGGCGTCATCGTCTCCCGCACTCACCGCGGCGTTCAGGCCGTCGATCGAACCACCGGCGAACTCCTCTGGGAGTCGGCCCTCAGCGGCAGCCTGGAAGCCCTCGCCGAGACCGGAGCGAACGCCGCCCACGCCAACAATTGGGCGACCGCGTTCTTGCAATCTGGCCCGCATGTCCTGCTGGAAAACTCGGTCGTCGGCACGCTCAGTTGCGATCGGCAGCGCGTCTACGCCATCGAGGATCTGACAATTCCACCTTTTCCGACGGACTATGGCGCCTACGCGAACCGGGCGGGAGCGAACCTCGATTTGACCTTCGCCAAGGATGCCGGCGGCTTGACGGATGCCGTTTACCATAATCGGGTGGTGGCGCTCGAACTGGAAGGCGGCAGGTTGGCCTGGGAGGCCGGCGGGCGCGGGAAGAAAGACCAACCGCTGTCCGACACGCATTTCCTTGGGCCGCCTCTCCCCCTCGGCGGCAAGCTGTATGTGCTGGCGGAGAAGGAGCAGTCGATTCGGCTCGTCTGCCTGGAGGCCGCGAGCGGCCGGTTGGCCTGGATGCAACCGCTCGCCACGCCGAAGCAGAACATCCTCGTGGACGGCATTCGCCGCACCTGGGCCGCCCATCTCGCCCACGCCGAGGGCGTCATGATTTGTCCCACGAACGCCGGCGCCGTCGTCGCCGTGGACATCGCCTCGCGCAGCCTGCTGTGGGCCCACTCTTATCGCGATGAAATCCCTCCGGTTAATCCGAATATGAACCCCAACAAGTTCCGCCGAATCGGCCCGGTGCCGGGCCGGCAAGCGATGAACCTCAACGTCAAGTGGAAGCAGTGCGCCCCGATCATCCACGGTGGCAAGGTGCTGCTGACGGCGCCCGACGGCGCCTCGCTGGAATGCCTGGACCTGTGGACCGGGGCGGTCTGCTGGCGGCTGGACCGTCAGGAAGAGGATCTGTACCTGGCCGGCGTCGTGAACGGCAAGGTGCTGATCGTCGGTCGGCAACACTGCTTCGCGGTGAACCTGGCGACCGGGGCGTCACTCTGGAACGTGCAAACCGGGCCGGTGTCGGGCCTGGGTGTCGCCGCCGGGAAGCGGTACTACCTGCCGGTCGCCTCCTGTGCTCAACTCGGCGGGCGCCCCGCGCTCCAGGTAATCGACACCGAGAAGGGCGCCATCGCAAGCGCGACGGCGCTGCCGCCGGACCAAGCCCCCGGCAACCTCCTCTTGTGCGACGGGAACGTCATTAGCCAGACCGCCGATCGGTTGGCGGTGTACTCTCCTGCTCAGTGAATCGTGCATTTTGAACCACAGAGACACCGAGAAGACAGAAAAGAAAATGAAGAACAGGGAACGGAGAACGGAGAACGGAGAATGAGGCAGCAGGGCAACCGCTCCTCCTTCTCCATTCTCGGTTCTCCGTTCTCCGTTCCCCGTTCTCCGTTCTTCATTTGTCTTCTCTTCTCTGTGTCCCTGTGCCTCTGTGGTTCAGAGTTCTTACCTGATGACACGCGCGTTGATGATTCAGGGCACCGCGTCGCACGTTGGCAAGAGCGTGCTGACGGCAGCCTTCGGCCGCTGGCTGCGCGACCGCGGTCTGCGCGTCGCCCCCTTCAAAGCTCAGAACATGTCGCTCAACAGCGCCGTCACCGCCCGCGGCGAGGAAATCGCCCGCAGCCAGGCCGCCCAGGCGGAGGCCCTCGGCGTCGAGCCCACCGCCGACATGAACCCCGTCCTGCTCAAGCCGCTCGATCAAGGCTGCCAGGTCGTCGTGCAAGGCCACGGCGTCGGCGTCATGTCGATCCACGAATACTACGCCTACAAGCCGCACGCCTGGCGGGCCATCACCCAATCGTATGACCGCGTCGCCGCCGCCCACGACGCCGTTGTCCTCGAAGGCGCCGGCAGCCCGGTGGAGATCAACCTCAAGGCGAACGACCTGGTCAACATGCGCATGGCCCACCATGCCGGCGCCGCCGTGGTGCTGGTCGCCGACATCGAGCGCGGCGGTGTGTTCGCTCAGCTGGTCGGCACCTGGGAACTGCTCGAACCCGCCGAGCGCGAACGGGTCGTCGGCTTCGTCATCAACAAATTCCGCGGCGACGCCTCGCTGCTCCGGAGCGGACTGGATTACCTGCGCGAGCGCACGGGCCGCCCGGTCCTCGGCGTGCTCCCGTACGACCCGACCGTGCAACTTGAGGAAGAGGATTCGCTGGGGTTGGAAGCCGCCACCGCAACGGCGGAGGTGGAAGTGGCAGTGCTGCGGCTGCCGGGCATCAGCAACTTCACCGACTTCGCAGCACTGGCGCGGGCGCCGGGCGTTGCGGTTTGTTACGTCAGCGAGCCTGGACAGCTGCAGGCGCCCGACTTGGTAATTCTGCCCGGCACACGCACCACGGTGCGCGCGCTGGAGTGGCTGCGCGCCGGCGGGCTGGCCACGGTACTGCAGCGACTGGCGGCACGGCCCGACGGTCCTTACCTGCTGGGCGTCTGCGGCGGGTTGCAGCTCCTCGGCCGGACCATCGCCGATCCGTACGGCGTCGAGAGCGCCTGCGCTCACGCCGAGGGCTTGGGACTGCTCGACATTGACACGGTCTTCGCACCGCGGAAGATGCTGCACCGGGTGGAGGCTTCGGTCGTGGCCCCCGGCAGCCTGTGTCACGGTTGTCCGCTGGTTGGCTACGAGGTACACAGCGGGACGAGCAGCCGGCGCGACGGCACGCGGCCCTGGCTGCGCCTGCAGCGGCAACCAGGGGATGAGATCACCGACGATGGCGCCGTCAGCGCCGACGGGCGGGTCTGTGGCGGCTACGTCCACGGTCTGTTCGACGATGCCCGTTTCTGCCGGGCGTTGGTGGATGTCCTGCGGCGGCGGCGCGGCCTGGCGCCGCTGGCGGATGGCGATTGGCTGTCGCAGCGTGCGTTCCTGGCGCGGCGTCACGAACGGCTTGGGAAGTGGTTAGAGGAGTTTTGCGACCTGCGAATCGTGGAAAGAGCGTTGCGGCTTGGCGAGTAGGTCCGGCGAGCCGAGCCGGACGGTAGAACTGGCGGACAAAACTCGCGCGTGTGGCGAGCGGCGCGGCGTCAGCCCGCCGGTAAAGCCACACCGGCGGGCTGACGCCGCGCCGCTCGCCATTTGTCCGCCAGTGCTTCGTGCCGCTCGGCTCGCGGCACCCACCCCTTGGTTTACCCCTTACCCTTACCCTTGATATTCGGCGGCGGCGGCCGCAGTAAGTCGTCGAGTCCGGAGAGGCTCGCCCCGGGCGGCAGGTTGTCGCGGTTGTGCTGCATCGCCCGCGCCACCATCTGGTGCAGTGGTCCGTAATCTCGGAAAAACGGGTGAACAATGCCGCGTCCCTTAATGACCTTCCCTGCTGGCCGTACCTTGCGGAACAGCTCCAGCGATTTCTCCGGCTGGTCGCGGAACGCCAGCACCATCGCCTCGCCGAGCTGGCCCAGCAGCCGGTAGGACTTAACCTTGTCCGCCTGCTGCAACTGCTTGAAGAACCTCTCCGCCTCGTCCAACCGCCGCTCCTTCAGATAGTGCAAACCCAGATTTACGCGATCGTCCAGACCGCTTTTCTCCTCGAGCGCGCTCGTCGGGTCGGTGTAGTGCTTGACGCGGTCCAGCAACAGCTTTTCGCGGGCACCGGCCGATAGTGGATCGTCCATGTCTTCTTGTGGGGGCGGTGACGGGGGCGGGGCATTGTCCAGGTTGCGCCGCCAACCGAGCGCCAGCCCACCGCCCAGCGCCAGCACCACACTGAGCACCGCCGCCCAGGCCAGCCACGGGCGCCGCCGCGGCAACCGCGGGAGGGTCTGTGTCGAGACAGCGTCGGACGGCAGCGGCGCGGCCGCCGGACCGACGGCGATCATCGTCGCCGCCGCCGCCAGCCCCCCGCTAACGCCGACGAGGGTATCACGCAGGCGCGACGCCTCCCGGACGATCTCGCGGCCGGTCTGAAAACGATCCTCCGGCTTCTTCGCCATCATCTTGTGAACCAGGACGCACACCTCGCGCGGCAGGTCCGGCCGGATCTCCGTCAGCGGTTGCGGATCCTTCTGCACGTGCTGAAAGGCGACCTCATAAGCGCTCTGGCCGCGGAAGGGCGGCGTGCCGGCGAACAGGTGGTAGCAGGTCACGCCCAGCGAATAGATGTCCGTGCGCGGATCGACGGTCTTGCCCTCGACCTGCTCGGGCGACATGTACAGCGGCGTCCCCATGCTGACGCCGCTCTGCGTGAGGTTGAGCGGTTGGGTGTCGTCGGCGAAGCAGCGCGACAGGCCGAAATCGGCGACCTTGACCTCGCCCTTGCGGGTCAGCAGGATGTTCTCCGGCTTGATGTCGCGGTGGATGATGCCCAGTTCGCTCGCGCGCTGCAGCGCGGCGGCGACCTGCCGAATGATGCTCAGGGCCATCAGCACCTCGGGCGGCCCTTTCCGTTCGAGGTATTGACGGAGATTGCGGCCCTCGACGTATTCCAGGGCCATGTAGTGCAGCCCTTCGGCCTCGTCGCAGGCGTAGACCTGGACGATGTTGGCGTGGGTGGCGCGGGCGACGGCGAGCGCCTCGGCCTTGAAGCGCTGCAGCGAGACGGCATTGGCGGCGAGGTCGGCCCGCAGGATTTTGAGGGCAACTTTGCGTTTGAGGGAGATTTGTTCGGCGAGGTAGACCTGGCCCATGCCGCCCTCGCCGAGGCGGCGCAGGATCTGGAAATCGCCGAGCGTTTTCCCCGTCAGGTCGGTTGGCTGGGCCGCTGACGTGTCCGCCGCCGTCCGCGAAAGGGAGGTCGGCGGGTCGCTGGCCTGTCCCATGGTCCACCGCTCCTTGCCCGGCAAGGTTCACTATCTCAGTCCGGCCGCGCTACCACCGTGCAACATTCAACGTGCTGAAGGGCGAGATGTTTGCAAATCCTGGACCGCGAATCGCTCTGCAGCTATCTCATTGAACCCCAGGTCCGGAGGACGAGCCCTGAGCCTCTCATCCCTTGTTCATCTTAGGGTGTCTCGGAAGGGGAGGCAATCGAAATGAACCCAAGGCGGCGACTTGAGGAAAGCCCCTCCGCGACGCGGACGACACGCCAGCGCTCGCCTCATCGTGAAAGAAGTCGAGGGCAGGAACAAGTGACCGCTTGTTCGTAGTTCCGCCTTTAGGCGGCTTGACGTCCACCCGCCTAAAGGCGGAACTACGAACCACAGCTGCCGTGCTCCGACACTCGGGCATCCTATCTTTGACGCTCTGCCGCCTTCTGCATAGAGTTTGTGAGAGTGAGTTCGCGCCCGCGCCAAGCTCCGCCCTCCCCGCGGGCCGCCTGCCGGCAACAGCACGACCTGTTCCCCGTTCTCAGGAAGGATGCCCCCATGACCGACGTTATTGAACAACCTGCCCTGGCCGTTCCCTCCGACACCGACCTGGTGGCCGCCGTCCGCCGCGTCCTCGAAAACAGTAGCGAACCGTTGACCCTGTCCAAGATCCGCGTCCTGCTGCCGGCGAGCTTCCGCAGCCTCAGCCTCGAAGCCCTCAGCGACGTGCTGCAGCGTCAGGTGGCCGCGAACGTCCTCGTGCAGTACCCCAGGTACCGCAGCCCGCAAGATCGCTTCTGGGATCGGCCCATGCGCGTTCACGTCGTCCAGCTGCTACAGGCGGCCCTCAGTGAACAGCCGCTCGCCGTCTCCGAGTTGCGCCGCAAGCTGCCAGATTATGCCAAGACTCAGGCCGAGGCGATCCTGGAGGAGGAAGTCGCCGCGGGCGCTCTCCATCGCCATCCGCCCGCCAACAGTCGCAGCGGCCCGCGCTTCAGCGCCGAACCGGCCAACCCCAAGACCTTCCTGCGCAACGAGCTGCCCACCCTGTTCAGCCGGCTGGAGAAGCTCGGCTTCTCGCAGGCCCAGTTGCGACAGGCCGCACTCGAATTGCTGCACGAAGAGGAGTGGGCCACTCCCGCCCAGCAGGTGGCGGGTGACGGGTGGCGGGTGGTGGGAGAAGAGGAGGCTTCGATGTCTTCTCCCGCCACCCGCCACCCGTCACCCGCCACCCACAACTCTGCAACCACCTGATAGGCAGCGCAGGGCCCGCTGGCTGGTGCCTGTGGGCCTGCGTTCTCTTTGGAGGACACCATGCGAGTTCGCACCATCATCCTCGGCCTGGCGCTCGCGCTCGCTCCCTGGGGGGCAGCCCAGGGCGGCGACGGCAACGCCTTCTTCAACGGTAAGGATCTCAGCGGCTGGGAGGGCCTGACCGAGCAATTCTGGAGCGTGAAGGACAACGCCATTGTCGGCTCGACAGCCCCCAACGGGATCAAGTTCAACACCTTCCTGTGCAGCAAAAAGACCTACACGGATTTTGAGCTGCAATTCCAGGTCAAACTCACCAAGGGCGGCAATAGCGGCGTGCAAATCCGCAGCCGCATCCACAACCCGAAAACCTTCGCCGTCACCGGTCCGCAATGTGACATGGGGGGCCCCTACTGGGGTAGCCTCTACGGTGAAAACTTCGGCGGCATGATGAAAGCCGCCGATGCCAAACTCGTCAAGAAGATCCTCAAAGAAGGCGAGTTCAACGACTACTACATCAAGTGCGTCGGCAAGCACGTCACCATCAAACTGAACGGCGAAACCACGGTCGACGCCGATTTCCCAAAGATGCCGGAAGAAGGGATTATCGCCTGGCAACTGCACGGCGGCGGAGCGATGGAAGTGACCTTCCGCAACATCCAGTTCAAGAACCTCAGCAAATCGAAGTAGCCTGTCGAGGGCAAGGGAGTTGTTCGTAGTTCCGCCTTTAGGCGGTTGGCTGTTCACCGCCTAAAGGCGGAACTACGAACCACCCCGTGGGCTTTCGTGTGTTCCGAGTAGATCTCAGAGGAGATGCCATGATCCGAAAAATCACTGGGCTTGCGCTATTGATGGTGGCTTTGCTCGCGGCGTATGGGACCGCGGCGGGACAGGCCGGCAAGGAGGGCGGCGAAAAGCCGAAAGGCACGACCACGAAGGCGCCCTATGTCCATGCCGTCTATTTCTATCTCAAAAAGGATGCGCCCAAGGACGAGGTCGCGAAGCTCATTCAAGCCTCGCACACCTTGCTCGGCAAGATCCCAACAGTGCGCGGCCTGTGGGTCGGCCGCCCCGCCGAGAAGTCCACGCCCAAGGTCGCCGTGACCGACTACACCGTCGGCTTGCTGGTGCTCTTCGAGGACTACGCCGGCCTGCAGACGTACCTCGATCATCCATTGCACACGGAGTACCTGGAGAAACACGGCAAGCACTGGGACCGCGTATCGGTCTACGACTTCATGAACCAGAAGAAGTAACCCCCTGCGCCCCGGCAACCGTGTACAATAGGGCGCAGCAGGTTGTCGGGGCGCGGCGCCCCAACCCGAACCCTTCCCCTCAATGGGACGACGGCCATGCACCCGCGTACGCTCGTGATCGTGATGGGGGCAATCGTTCTGGTGTCGTTCGGTGTGCGCTTCGTCGTGTATCAGCACGAACTGCTGCCGATCAGCGAGCAGGCCCTGCTGAAAAAAGCAATGTCGCTCACGGTCGCCTACGACGTGCCGGGAAAGGACAAGAAAGGACAACCGATCCTGCTCCCGAAAACCTTGACCATCTCGAATCCTGAAGATATTGCGGATCTGCTTTCGGTGCTGGAGTTGCACCGGGAGCGTTACCGTGACGAGTTGGACGATGGCCCGAGGTTCAGACGAAGAAACGGCGGGATGGTCGTGGCCGATCCGTGGGGCCGAGAGGGCTGGACGAGAGGCACGGCCAAGGTCACGTTCCATTTCCCCGACGGCAGCACAAAGCCGCGGCCTCCCGACGAGTATCAGTTCGCGGACCCCGGGTGGCTGGGGCAGTGGAAGGTCAACGAGCAGTTCTACCGCAAGTTGTGCGGCCACATTTCGCGCGCGGAGGGGAGGGCGGTTGACCCGCTGCTGGAACAGGCCCCGAACCGGGGCAATGGCCAGGGCAACCCGGGCGCGGGACCAAACGAGGAGAACCCAGCGCCGTTGCCCGAACGGTAAGAACTGGCGGACAAAACTCGCGCGTGCGGCGAGCGGCGCGGCGTAAGCCCGCCGGTGGTAGCGTGTTACCGGCGGGCTTACGCCGCGCCGCTCGCCTTGTGTCCGCCAGCTCTAAGGCGAGCGGCCAGGGCCGGATTGACAGAAGAGGTAAAGCACCATGAGCGAGCCCGAAAAACCCGCAACTCCCACGACTCCCGAGACGCCGCCCGCTTCGCCCGAGCCGGCGCCCGCCCCCGCAGCTGCCGACAAGCCGGCGGCCACACCTGACAAGCCGCCCGCCCCTGGCCCCACGGGTGGCGGCGCGGGTGGTGATCGCCGCGGTCAGCGCTTCCCGCGCGGCGGCGCGCGGCCGCAGAACTCGCCGCGAAACGCGCCCGTGCCGTCGCTGGAACAGGAGCATCTCTTCGGTGCCGGGGCGCCGAGTCTGCGCGAACTCGACAAGGAGATCGAGAGCGACCTGCAGGAAGCGCTGGCTGGTTTCTCCGACATCGACCTGTCCGGCGGCGCGCCGCAGAAGAAACCCGCGACCGAGCCGGGAGCGCCACCGGCTCGCAAGAAGGGCAAGGTGCTGTCGGTCCACGGCCCCGACGTGTTCG